>Ga0272448_1000592_pt1 | contig 55311 bp, 59 predicted proteins | sample YNPCB0191_FD_202220 | JGI IMG/M metagenome (GOLD analysis project Ga0272448, IMG submission 202220) | Hot spring sediment microbial communities from Yellowstone National Park, WY, United States - YNP-CB-019-1 | ecosystem: Environmental > Aquatic > Thermal springs > Hot (42-90C) > Sediment... | reverse complement strand
AAGTTGACAAAAATGATTGTTTATTTGAAAGAAAAACTTGAAAAAGTATATAATGAAAAAAGGAGAAAACAATGTCTTATAAAAATGTAAAAAATATTTCAACGAGATCTAATTTTGAGGAAATACGCAATTGAAAATTTTGGGCTAAAAAGAGACCTTATTTTTCAATGTAAATTTTGCTGGAGGTTAAGTTGTATGGCTCTATAAAATGGATTTTGACATAAGAAGCAATTTTTTCACCTGCACCTTTAGGACCAACCCTTTCAATCCCAATTTTTTTTACTTTTTCATGAATTAATGAATAATTTTCAAGTATAAAAAAAATTTTTTCAGTAATTAATTTTTTATCAAAAGGCAAAGTAAAAATATATTCCCCGAGAAGTTTTCTCTGTAATTTTTTAAAAAAATCCCAGGGATAAAGATTACCTTTTACAGGAAATGTAATTACAGGTTTACCAAGACCTATCGCCTGTTCATTTGCCACTCCTGAAAATCCAATTATTAAATTTGCTCTATTAATAACATCTCCAAATTTATCAGAAATAATTACTTTATTTGAATCTTTTTCTATGTAACCTGTGATACCTTTATTTTTTTCTCCATTAATTTCTATAAATTTCCAGTTTAATTTTTCTGTCTTTCTTTTTATTTCTTTAATATCAAGGGTAGGAGAAAGTGAAATAATAAAAACAGGAAATTCTACATTTTTTTCTTTTGATGCCTTCAAAACTTCATCAATGATTTCAAGTAAAAGGGAAAATTTTTCAAATGCATCCTTTCTTCTTCCAGGAAGTAACCCAATAACTTTTTTACCGTCAGGAATACCAAAATCTACTCCTGTAATTTCAACACAATCCATTGCTAAACTTCCAAAATATACAGTAGGTATCCCAAATTTTTCAAAATAAAAATGTGTTTTTTCATCTCTTGGAAATACAATAATGGAAAATTTTTTTGTAAGCCAGAGGTTTATTCTATCAATTTTCCTTATATAAACTGATTGCGCAGTAGAAGCAAAAATAACTTTCTTACCCGAAAAAAAACCACACAAAGCACAAAGAAAAATATCACCAACCACTATAATAAAATCAGATTTTTTACCTTCATTTTTTAAAATTTTTACTTGTTCTATTAATGATTTTATTAAACCTGCTTTTATATCTTTTAAAAGGTATTTAAATCCAAAATGTGTTAAACCTTCACTTGGTAAATTCTTGCAAGGACCTAAAACTTGAACATTTTCTCTGATATATGCTTTACCTTCACCCACCAAAGGAAGTGCTTTAATTGTTATAGTTGGAATATTTTGTTTTAAATGCTTTATAATTTGGCATGCCATCATATCTTCAATAAGTCCATTACTTACAACAAAGATTTCTAATATTTTCATATTTAATATCAAAAAAGGGTCTGACTTTCTTCTTCAATTTCTTTATCAATCTTTATCTCAACTTTTCCGAATTCTCCATCATATCCTGGTTTTATATTTACATCTCCTTTTCTAACTTTTTTAATACCTTCGCTTATTTTATTGTCAATTTTCCCCTCAAACTCTTTTTCATCTGCCTGTAATAGAAGATAAAATTCTGGACCAAATTTATTTATAATATCAAAATATATAGTTTGAACAATCTGCGAATTCACCTCTTTATTTAAAATGCAACCTATTATCTGGTCAAGAGGAACAAGTTTTTTAAAAGGAACATATTTTTCTGGTTTTTCTCCTGATTTTCTGTCTGCAAGTTCCTCTACCCTATGCATTACTCCCACAGTTACTTTCCTTCCACAAACAGGACATATATAATTATTCTTTTTTGTTTCCTCTGGTGAAAAACATACCTTGCAATTTCTATGACCATCATAGTGATACTTTCCTTCCTCTGGAAAATATTCCACAGTCATTTTAAAATTTTTATTCTTCAATATATCTATTAGTTCTTTAAAATCAAAATTATCAAAAAAAATATTCGCTTCTCTGCCTATCTTTGAAGGAGAGTGTGCATCAGAATTTGAAATTAAAGAAAATCTATCAAGTTCAGATAATCTCCAATTCATTTCAGGGTCACTGCTTAATCCAGTTTCAAGCGCAAATATCTCATCTGTCAATTCCTCAAAGCAATCTTCAATTCTATCAAAACCAGAATTTGAACCAAAAAGAGAAAAATGAGGTGTCCATATATGTGCAGGAACTATAAATCCATATTCATCTATATCTTTTAATATTTTAAGAAGTTCTTTTGCCTCAAGTTGTAAAATTGGTCTTCCATCTGAATTTAAGTCACCATACCTTTCAATAATTCTATTAAATTTCTCTACCTTTTCTATTGAAGAAATAAAAATTATATTATGAATTTTTTTTGTTATGCCTTTATTTTCAAATATATTACAAACTTCACCCGTTAAAATAAAATCAATTCCTCCATAATTATAAATTCCAAACCTATCCGTCTGTAAAAGATTTCTCTTTATTTCATAAAACCAGTAAAAATGAGTTATATCACCTGTACCAAGAAGATTTATACCTTTATATTTGGCCCATTTAACAAGAGTATCAAGTTGCATATCTTTACTCGTTGCTCTGCTATACTTTGAATGAATATGAAAATCAGCAATATACATTTCTATCTTTCTTTACCCGAGGACGGTCCTCGGGATTTAAATTCTATTTTAAGTATTTTAGAAAGTTCTTTTAATGATTGAGGAATTACTTTTGTATTTGAAATAACAGGCATAAAATTTGTATCACCTTGCCATCTTGGAACAATATGGATATGTATATGTTCTTCAAGTCCTGCACCAGAAACTTTACCAATGTTTAAACCTATATTAAATCCCTCAGGTTTCAAAACCTTTTTTAAAATTTTAACTGTTATTTTAATTAAATTACCAATCTCATCCATTTCCTCATTTTTCATTTCTTCAATTTGACTTATATGTCTGAATGGAGTGACCATAAGATGACCATTATTATAAGGAAAGATATTCAGGATAACAAAACTATATTTACCTTTATAGACCACATATTTACTTTTTTTATTTTTATATTCATCGCAAAGGAAACAGGTATCTTTTTTTTCTCCAAGAATATATCCCATCCTCCACGGAGCCCAGAGAATATTCTTTTTATCCATTTTTATAATTTAAATTTTATAACTTATAATTTTTTTTTCAATTAATCCTGTAAACTTAAAAGTTTATCAGAATTTTCATCAATATATTTCAATAAAAACCTTTTTTTATTAGGTAAAACCCCTTCAATCACAAGAGATTCAAGATATTCTTTTATGGTACCTACTTTTTTACCAGGCGGAATTTTCAAAATTTTCATTATATCAAAACCATCTATTGCAAGTTTAAAAGAAGAAAGTTTATCCTTTTTATTAATCTCCTTAATTCTTATTTCAAGATTCTCAAGTCGTTCAAGTGCTTCTTTTACTTTCAATGGGTTTCTACTTGTTAAATCACTTTTTGCAAGAATAAAAAGAAATTTCATATCTTTACCAATTTCTTTTATAAATCTCCTTAAAGCACTGTCAGATGGATTTTCCTTTGCAAGCAAATGTGGTCTTAAATGAAATCTTATCAATCTTCCAATTAATTTTGCGTTCTGTTCCCCTATTCTCAATCTTCTACAAATAATATAAGCCATCTTTTCTCCAACAAATTCATGCCTGTGAAAACTTACCTTTCCATTTTCTACCTTTAATGTATATGGCTTTCCAATATCATGAAGTAAAGCAGAAAGACGAACATACACATTTTTCGTATATTTACTGATATTATCAAGTGTTTTTAATGTATGGTCAAAAAGTTCCTTGCAGGGATGGTTAGTTCCTTTTTCTTTTAAATTAGCAACTTCCGGAAGAATAATTTCAAGAAGTCCTATCTCATCCATTAATTTAAAACCAATTGAAGGTTTAGAACTTTCAAGAATTTTAATTATTTCATCCGCGATTCTTTCTTCACTTACTATTTTTATTCTATGTTTATTTTTCTTCATACCTTCCAATGTCTTTGTTTCTATTTTAAACTTAAATTTAGTGGCAAATCTTATTCCTCTTAAAATTCTTAATGGGTCATCATAAAATGTTTTATCAGGGTCAACAGGTGTTTTTATAATTTTCCTCTTAATATCTCCCCTACCATCATATGGGTCAAGTATCTCTCCTGTTATAAGATTCTGTGCTATGGCATTTATTGTAAAATCTCTTCTTTCAAGGTCCTCATAAATTGTTGCTCTTTTCACAGATGGTTTTCTTGAATCTTCTGGATAACTTTCCTTCCTGGCAGTTGCAAATTCAAGTTTAATTCCATTTACTTCAATCATTGCAGTTCCAAATCTACCATAAAAAACAGGTAAGGGTAAATTGAATTTTTTTGAAAATTCCTCTGCAATTTTAAGTGCATCTTTCTCCATTACAAAATCAATATCTTTGCTCTTCCTTTTTAAAAATTTATCTCTTAAATACCCTCCAACAAGAAAAATATCAATTTTTTTTTCAAAACAGAATTCTCTCATCCTGCTAATTATTTCTTCTGGATTAATCTTATTTTTTTTCATTTTTCTAATCCATAAATTATATCTTCACTTTCAATAAAATCAATATTATACCCTTTTAAAAGTTTTTTTAAAGATGTTCTTCCTATTGAATTAAGAGGCACAATTAAATTCTGAGATATTAGAAAATTTTTTCCAATTTTTATATAAGCACCATTTTTACCACTTAAAAAAACACCAATATATCCTTTTTCATCCTTACATAAACATCCAATTACAGAAACTCTTGTAAATTTAGAGAAATCACTCCAGACAGAACAAACTCTTAATCTTTTTATCCTTCCTGTTTCATCCTTTAACTTTATACTTCTTATCTCTACTTTATTTTCTCCTATTTCAAATTTACCCTGTTTTTTCCACAACATTTTTATTTTTTATTTGATATAACAGAAAAACAAAAGAAATAACTTCAACTACAATTACATAAAAGGGAATAAGTTTAAAATTTTTTTCGTATAAAAATCCAATTAGCCAACTCCCTAAAAAAAGAGAAATCCCATAGACAGTATTGAAAACACCATATGCAAAACCTCTTTTTGAAGGTGGAACTATATCTGCTATTGATGCTCTTAAAATCGTTTCATGACATCCTATGATTACTCCAAAAATTATTATGCCTATTATAGAAAAAAGTATATTTGCAGAAAAGATGAAAAAAGAAAGAAATGCAGTCAAAAATGGAATTAAAAGAATTGTTTTATGTTTTATTTTATCGTATAGATTGCCAATAAAAAAAGCAATTAAACCATCTATACCCATTGCAATAAGGTAAAAAATTGGAATATGGGAGGAATCTGCGATTTTTTTGGTGCTTAGATGATAGGATATAATTGGAAAAGTTATAAGACCTGAGAGAGAGAAAAAAACAAATAAAAGATAAAAAAGAAAATTTTGATTGATATTGCTTTCATCTGAAAAATAGGACTTTTCTTCTTTTTCAATATCAACATTATAATTTTTTCTTGCGAGAAATATAGTTAAAATAAGAAAGAAAGACGGAATCCACAATAAGTTAAAACCCACTGAATAACTTTTAAATTTAGAAAGAGAAAAAAAGAAAATTAAAGGTCCTAAGACAGCCCCTACCTGGTCTAAAACTTCATGAATTCCAAAACTCTTACCATAACCAATACTTTTTCCTGCAAAAGAAATAAGGGTATCTCTTGAAGGAGTTCTTATTGCTTTTCCTATTCTTTCCAGCAAAAGCAGAATAATCGCGACCTGCCATATTTTTGCAAAAGCAAGAAAGGGCAAACAACATATTAAGGAGTATCCTATTATTGTAAGTGGCCAGTATATCTTTTTTTTATCTGAAATATAACCTGAAAAAACTCTTAAAAAATATGTTAAAAATTCCCCCAGACCCGAGAAAAAACCTATTATAACAGCAGTAGCACCAACAGAAGCAAGAAAAGGTCCACTTATACTCCTCACTCCTTCATAAACAATATCACCAAATAAACTAACTATTCCAAAAAGTAAAATGACCAAGATTGGTTTATTTTTCATAATTTTTATTTTAACATTACTTGACATATAAAATCAAATAAAATAAAATTAAAATAAGAGGTGGAAATATGAAAAAAGAAATTATTTCATTGCTGGAATACTGGGAAAAAGAAAGAGGCATAGAAAGGAACCATCTTATAGAATCATTGGAGGATGGGCTTTTGACTGTTTATAGAAAGAAAGCACAACTTCCAAAACATATAAGAATTAAAATTGACACTGAAACTGGAGATATAAAATTCATAAATGATAAAGGAGAGGAAGTTCCACCACCCTCATTCCCATGGGAAAGAATTGCTGCTCAAACAGCAAGGCATATTCTTATACAAAAAATAAAAGAAGCAGAAAAAAACACAATTTACAATGAATTTAAAAATCTTGAAGGCGAGATTATAAGCGGTAGAGTTGAAAGATTTGAAAATGAAAATGTTATAGTTGTTACTGGAAAAGCAGAAGGAGTTTTACCACATCACCATAAAATTTCAAATGACCATTTTAAAATAGGGGATGGCATAAGGTGTTATTTACTTGAAGTAAGACCCCCTACAAAAGGCAATTATCAATTAATATTTTCAAGAACACATTTAAATTTTGTTAAAAAATTACTGGAAAATGAAATCCCAGAAATAAAAGAAGGAATAGTTGAAATAAAGTCCATTGCAAGGTTTCCAGGTGATTTAACAAAAATTGCTGTTTTCTCAAAGGATGAAAAAATTGACCCTGTTGGTACATGTATTGGCGACAAATCATCAAGAATTAAAAATATAGTTAAAGAATTAAGAGGAGAAAAAATAGAATTAATATTGTGGGATGAAGATATAGTAAAATATATAAAAAATTCACTTTCCCCTGCAAAATGTAATGAAGTTTATATAGATGAAGAAAAAAAAGAAGCAGTTGCAATTGTTAATGATGACCAGCTTTTCCTTGCAATAGGGAAAAAGGGACAAAATGTTCGGCTTGCCTCTAAATTAACAGGATGGAATATTAAAGTTTTCAAAGTATCTGAATATAAAAAGGAACAGAACAATTAAAAAATGAGAATCTATGAATTAGCCAGAAAGCATAATATTCAATCTAAAGAATTGTTGAAAATATTGGAAAATATAGGAATAAAAGGGAAACAAACATTAAGTATTATAACAGATGATGATATAAAAAAATTTGAGGAATATATAGGAAAAACCAAAGAAAAAGAAAAAACTGGAGCAAAAGTAGAAACCGAAGCAAAAGAGGGAGAAAGTATAAAGGTTGAAGAAATTCCAGAAAAAAAAGAAATCATATTAACTGGTAAAGAAAATATAAAAGAATTATCAGAAAAAATTCAAGTTCCCTCTTCTGAAATACTTAAATTTCTTCTTGAGGAAAAAATACTGGTTAATATAAATCAAATTTTGAGAAAAGATATAATTCAAAAAATATGTGAAAAATTCAATTTTACACCTATTTTTGAAGAAAAAGTTAAAATTCCAGAGAAAATTGAGAAAGAAGAGGAAAAACCTATTTTTGTTAAAAGGGCTCCTGTTGTTACTGTTATGGGACATGTAGACCATGGGAAAACCACAATTCTTGATAAAATAAGAAATACAAAAGTCGCAGAGAAAGAAGTTGGACAGATTACCCAGAAAATAGGGGCATATAAAGTTGACCTACCGGAAGGTTCCATCGTTTTTCTTGATACCCCTGGTCATGAAGCATTTACAGCAATGAGAGCAATGGGAGCTAAAATTACAGATATAGTAGTTCTTGTTGTTGCAGCAGATGAAGGGGTTAAACCTCAAACAATTGAAGCACTTGACCATGCAAAATCAGCAAATGTTCCTATAATAGTTGCTATAAATAAAATTGATAAACCAAATGCAAATCCTGAAAAGGTAAAACAACAACTTTCTGAGTATGGGCTAATTCCGGAAGAATGGGGTGGAAATACTGTTTATGTAAATGTTTCAGGTTTAACAGGAGAAGGAATAAATGATTTGCTTGAAATGATTCTTCTTCTGGGAGAGATGCTTGAGTTAAAAGCAATAATAAACTGTAAATGTAATGGAACCATTATTGAATCATCAATTGATAAATTCAGAGGTCCTGTAATAAGTGTATTAATTGAAAATGGAATATTAAGAGTAGGTGACCCATTTATAGTTGGAAGCACATGGGGAAAAGTAAGAGCGATTATTAATGAATGGGGTAAAAAATTAACAGAAGCAGGTCCTTCTACTCCTGTTGAAATATTAGGTGCTCATGAAATAGCAATCCCCGGTGAAAAATTTCAAGTTGTTAATTCTGAAAAAGAGGCAAAAGAATATGCAGAAAAAATACAGAGAGAAAAAGAAACTGCTGTAGTTCCAATTAAAAGATTAACTTTAAAAGACCTTTATGAAGAAATAAAAAAAGGGAAAATTAAAGAACTAAACATTATTTTAAAAACTGACTTTTATAACTCAATAGATGCAATCAAGAATATTTTTGCCAAAATACCTCAGAATGAAATAAAGATTAATATAATCCATGCTGGAACTGGTCCCATAAGCGAATCCGATGTTTTACTTGCTTCTGCTTCAAATGGAATTGTTCTTGGTTTTAAAGTCCCGGTGGAACCAAAAGCAAAGGAACTTGCTAAAAAAGAAAATATTGAAATCAGAAACTATGAATTGATTTATGATATTGGAGAAGATATTATAAAAGCAATAGAAGGAATGCTGGAACCTGAAATTAAAGAAGAATTGGTGGGTCAGGCTCTTGTAAAAAAGGTTTTCAAACTTGCAAAAAATATTGTGGTTGCCGGTTGTTTAGTAGTCAGTGGTAAAGTTGTAAAAAACTCCAAGGTTAAAATAATCAGAAATGGAAAAGTAATATTTGAAGGTAATTTGACAAGTTTAAAAAGATTTAAAGACAATGTAAACGAAGTAAGTTATAATAATGAATGTGGAATTGGAATTGATAATTTTTATGATTTTCTGGAAGGAGATATAATTCAATCATTTATAACTGTTGAAGTTCCAAGAAAACTAAAAGGAGTGTAAATATGAACTGTATATTTTGTAGAATTGCAAGAAATGAAATAAAAAGTGATAAAGTTTATGAAGACAATGATTTAATCTGCATAAAGGATATAAATCCTCAGGCTCCCGTTCATATACTTATAATTCCAAAAAAACATGTACAAAAACTTTATGAAGTAGAAGATTTGATTCTTTTAGGGAAAATGTTAAAAATTGCTTGTCAAATTGCAGAAAAAGAAGGAATAAAGGAATCAGGTTTTAGAATAGTTATTAATACTAATAGGAATGCAGGTCAGAGTGTAGAACATGTCCATGTACATCTATTAGGTGGAAGAATAATGATGTGGCCTCCGGGGTGATAAAATGAAAAAAATATTTAAAAATTTGATATTGTTAATATCTATAATTTTTATTTTTACTTCCTGTTCAAAAAAGAAGAAAGAGGATATTGTTTCCAGAAATGAAAAAATTACTGGCTTTTCTTTAAAACATTTTTCTAAAAACTACTCAATCACTCTAATTGGAGAAAGTGCAGAAATAACAGAAAGTAAAAATACTAAAATTTCTTCACCTAATTTATCTTTGAATACAGAGAATGAGATAATAGAGATTAAAACTGATAAAGAAGGCAAAGGTGAAATAAAGATTGATCAGGCAAATAAAAAATTAAAAGAGATTGTAATAACAGGAAATGTGATTATTTTATATAAGGATAAAAATACGGGAAATATAACAATGGAAATTACATGTGGGAAAGTAAGTTATATTGATGAAAAAAGAGAAATGCTATTTGAGGAAAAACCGGTAATAAAAAGAGGGAAAAATAAATTCTCAGGAGAAAAAGTCATTTATAATATAGATAATAACATTATTGAAATAAAAGGAAATGTAAATGTTGAAATTGTTCCTGAAGAAAAAATTTCTAAATAATATTTTTCTTTTCACTTTGTGTTTAATTTGTTTTGCTTTTTCTGAAGAAAAAACTATATTCATAAAGTTACTTGATGGAAATGCTGTAAGAGAATTAGAAATAGAAGAATATGTTTCGGGTGTAGTTGTAAAAGAGATGGGAGAAGATTGGCCAGTTGAAGCATTAAAAGCACAGGCGGTTGTTTCAAGAACTTATTTAATATGGAAAATGTATACAAACAAAAAAAATAATTATCATATTGAAAATTCAATTTACCATCAATTATATAAGGACTGTCAAAATAAGGCAATAAAATCTGAATTATTTAAAACAAAAGGAGAAATTTTATTAACAGAATCAGAAGAATTAGTTCCTGTTTTCTTTCACGCATGTTCAGGAGGTATAACTGCAAATCCTTCAGATGTATGGGAAGGTAAATATTCTGTTAACTATTCAGTTCAAGATCCATATTCAGAAAATACTCCATTTTCTTTATGGGAGAAAAATATTTCAAAAAGTTATCTTTCAAAAATTTTTGGTTGTCCAATAGAAAAAATTGAAATATTAGAAAGAGACCATAGTAATAGAGTAAAATTTTTGAAAATTATATCAAAAAATGGTAATATAAAAATTTACAGAGGAATTGATTTTCGGGATAAAGTAAATAAAAATACGGAGATTTATTTCAGTAATCCTTATGTAATTCCAAGTACTCTTTTTGAAATAGAAGACAAAGGAGATACTATAGTTTTTAATGGAAAGGGATATGGACATGGAGTTGGGCTTTCACAATATGGTGCAAAAAAAATGGCAGAAATTGGATTTAACTATAAAGATATATTAAAATTTTATTTTCCCAATTTGCAGATAAAAAAGGTTTATTGATTAAGAAGGAAGGAGGATAAATGGATATAAAAATTTACTCAGAAGTTAAAATAAATAAAGAATTTGAGGATTACATACAGGAAAAAATTGAAAAACTTAAAAAATTTATATTTAATGATGGATATGTTGAATTTTATATAAAAAAAGACGGACCCCTATTTTTAACAGAAATTTATTTTCATTCAAAGAATATAAAAATTTTCTTAAAAGAAAAAGACAATGACATTAATAAAAGTGTTGAAAATTTACTTGACAAAACAAAAGTAAAATTGAGAAAACTGCATGATAAAATTGTAAACAAATAAAAAAGGAGGAGAAAAAATGAAAATAGTTGATTATTTAAAAGAAGATTGTATTATCACGAATTTAAAAAGCAGGGACAAAAGGGGTGCATTAAAAGAAATTATGAAGATGCTTGAAAAAAACGGCTATATAAAAGACAGCGAAAAAATTTTAGAAACAGTTATGGAAAGAGAAAAACTTGGTTCAACTGGCATTGGACAGGGTATTGCAATTCCTCATGCAAAAACCGACCAGATAAATAATATTATATGTGCACTTGGTATTTCTCAAACAGGAGTGGATTTTGAATCCCTTGATGGAGAACCAGTATATATAATATTTCTTGTCCTTGCACCAACAAAATCTATAGGAGAACATTTAAAAACACTTGCGAAAATAGCAAGATTATTAAAAGATAAAGTTTTCAGAACCGCACTTAGAAACTGCAAAACTCCTGAAGAAGCAATAAAAATCATAAGAGAGGATGAAGAAAAATTAAATAGTTTATCATAAGGATTTAAAATGAAAAAAATAAAGGGAATTCCTGCTTCACCCGGTTTTGCCATTGGAAAAGCGAGAAAACTTAATGATGATCTTTTTTCATTCAGGGAAATTAAAAAAATAAGAGAAGAAAATGTTGATGAAGAAATTAAAAGATTCCATGAAAGTATTAATAAAACAGAAAATGAAATACTTGAAATCATAAATAATATAAAAAAAATAGCAGATGAAGAATATGCAGAAATTTTTTCATTCCATCTTTCTCTTTTAAGGGATAAAAATTTAATTGAGAAAATAGAAAAAATAATAAAAAGAGAAAAGGTGTCGGCTGAAACAGCGTTAAAAAAATATGTTGATAATTTAAATAAAGAATTTTTTAGCAATGGCAAAAAAACAAGAAAAAAAGAAATACTTGATATTTTTGAAAGAATAATTACAAATTTAAAAGAAAAAAATGATATATTAAAAAATCTAAAAGAAGGAATTTTAGTTGCAAATGACCTTTCTCCAACTCAAACTGTATCAATTGATACAAAATATATAAAAGGATTTGTAACTTCAATGGGAACAGAAACTTCTCATACAGCAATAATAGCAAAAGCACTGGAAATTCCTGCAGTTGTTGGAATAAAAGAGAAAATAGAAGAGATAAACGAAAATGATCAAATTCTGATTGATGGTTATGATGGAATTGTAATAATTAATCCAACTCAAATAGAAATTGAAAAAATGAAAATCAAGGAAAGAGAAATTAAAAAAATAAGGAGAAAAATATATATATTGAAAAGCAAAAAAACAACAACTTCTGATGGAAAAGAAATAAAGTTATACGCCAATATTCAATTACCCGAAGAAGTTGAAACTGCTTTAAAATATGGAGCAGAAGGAATCGGACTTTTTAGGACAGAATACCTTTATTTAAAAAGAAAAGATTTACCAAGTGAAGAAGAACAATTTTTTTCATATAAAAAAATTATTGAAAAATTCGGGAAAAAAGAAATTATAATAAGAACGATAGATGTTGGGGGTGATAAATTTATTTCTGCTTTTCAGGGTCCAAAAGAATTGAATTCCTTTCTTGGTTTAAGAGGTATAAGATTTTGTCTCGAAAAGAGAGATATTTTTTTAACTCAAATCAGAGCAATTTTAAGAGCAAGTTATTATGGAAATTTGAAAATAATGTTTCCAATGATAACAACAAAAGAAGAAGTAATAGAAACAAAAAAGATAATAGATGAAGCAAAAAAGGAATTAAGGAAAGAAAATTTAAAATTTAAAGAAGATATTGAAGTAGGTATTATGATAGAAACACCTTCTGCTGCTTTGGTTTCAGATGACCTTGCAAAAGAAGTTAATTTCTTCAGTATCGGTTCAAATGACTTAATTCAATATACCTTAGCAATAGATAGGGTAAATGAAAAATTGTCATATTTATATCAGCCGTGCCATCCATCAGTTTTAAAATTAATAAAAATTACTATTGAAAATGCTATTAAAAATAATATTGCAGTAGGTCTATGCGGAGAAATGGCTTCTATTCCGGAAATAGCATGTTTATTAATTGGTTTTGGGATAAATGAGTTAAGTATGGCTCCTGTTGCAATTCCTTCGGTTAAGGAAAAAATTATGAAAAATAGTTATATGAAAATGAAAGAAATAGCAGAAAATGTTATGAATTTAACCAAGCACGATGAAATAATAAATTTTCTGAAAAAAAATTTAAAATAAAAAGGAGTAAAAATGATAATAAAAGAATCTCTGATGAAAAAATATGATAAAAGTGATATGTTTTCATTATTAAAAAACTTCCCAAAACATTGTTTGGAAGGATATAATTTAGAGACCCCAGAAATAAATAGAAAATTTGATAAAGTAGTTTTTGCCGGTATGGGTGGTTCAGCAATAAGTGGTGATATTATAAAAACTTTAATGGAAGAAATTACAGAAATCCCTGTTTTTGTTATCAGAGATTATTTCTTACCGAAATTTGTAGATTCTAAAACACTTGTTATTGTAGAAAGTTATTCAGGAAATACAGAAGAAACAGTAAATACATATAAAATTGCAAAGGAAAAAAATAGTTTAATTATCTGCATTTCAAGCAATGGAGAAATTGAAAAAATGGCAAATTTTTATGGCAATCCATTAATTAAAATACCTTCAGGAATGCCTCCAAGATGTGCTTTTGGTTATCTCTTTTTCCCTGTTTACAGATTTTTCGTTCAGGCAAAAATATTACCTGCCCTTGAAAAAAGTTTTTTTGAAAAAATTGAAAAATGGGTAAGTGAATTTTTACCTTCTGATGAAAAAAATAAAGCAATAGAAATTTCAAAAAAAATTCATAAAAATATTCTTTTAATTTATTCTGAAAACAGATTTTATCCAGGGATTTTAAGATGGAAAACTCAAATAGCAGAAAATTCAAAGAGTTTTGCATTTGTTAATGTTTTGCCTGAAATAAATCATAATGAAATAATGGCTTTTCATTTTCCTGAAAGTTTTATTAAAAAAACTATTCCTTTATTTGTAGTTTCTGGGATGGAAAACGATAGAGTTAAAAAAAGAATTGAAATAACCTCAAAAATTATTTCAGATAAAGTTAAAGAAGTTATTGAATTAAACTTAAAAGGAGAAACTCTTCTTGAAAAAATGATGTATTTAGTAATTCTCGGTGACTGGATAAGTTATTATCTTGCAATTTTGAATAAAGTTGATCCAACAGAAATAAATGAAATAAACATTTTAAAGGAAGAAATGAAAAAAGGAGGAAAAAAATGAAAAACAATTATCTATTTACTTCTGAATCCGTATGTGAAGGTCATCCTGATAAAATATGCGACCAGATTTCTGATGCAATTCTTGATGAAGTTTTAAAACAGGATAAAAATGGGAGGGTTGCCTGTGAAACTCTTACAACAAGAGGACTTTTATTTATTGCAGGCGAAATTACAACGACTGGCTATGTGGATATACCTGAACTTGCAAGAAATTTATTAAAAGAAATTGGTTATACTGACCCATCCAGTGGTTTTCACTATGAATCTGTAGGAATAATAACTGCAATTCAGGAACAAGCCCCTGAAATAGCAATGGGTGTTGATAAAGGTGGCGCAGGAGATCAGGGAATGATGTTTGGATATGCAACTGATGAAACACCTGAACTTATGCCACTACCAATAACACTTGCACATAAACTTGTGATGAGATTGGCAGAAATAAGGAAGAAAAATATAGTTGATTATTTAAGACCTGACGGAAAATCACAGGTAACTGTTTTATATGAAAATGAAAAGCCAATTTTTGTTGAGAGTGTTGTTGTATCAGCACAACATAAACCTGAAACATCACAGGAAAAAATTAAAGAAGATATAATAGAACTTGTAATAAATTATGTAATTCCTGAAGAATTAAGAAGTAAAAAAATGAAAATTTTTATAAATCCTACAGGAAGTTTTTCTATTGGAGGACCCATGGCAGATACAGGAGTAACAGGAAGAAAGATTATTGTTGATACTTATGGCGGAGTTGGAAGTCATGGAGGTGGATGTTTTTCGGGTAAAGACCCTACAAAAGTTGATAGGTCCGGTTCTTATATGGCAAGATATCTTGCAAAAAATATTGTTGCTTCAGGTATAGCAAAAAAATGTGAAATTCAAATCGCCTATGTTATTGGTCAACCAGAACCTGTATCTCTAATGATAAATACTTATGGAACAGGAATTATTTCTGATAATGAAATAGTGAAAATTGTAAAGGATAATTTTGACCTATCTCCAAGAGGAATTATTAAAAAACTTGACCTTTTAAGACCCATTTATAGAAAAACAGCATGCTATGGACATTTTGGAAGAAATGATAATGACTTTACCTGGGAAAAAACCGATTCAAAGGAAATATTTATAAAGAATGTAAAATAATTAAAAAATGGAATACTCAATAAAAGATATCAATTTATTTAAAGAGGGCGAAAATAAAGTAAATTGGGCTTTAAATCATATGCCTGTTATAAAATACTTAAGGGAAAAATATTCAAAAAGGGAACCCTTTAAAGGTTATAAAATAGGAGCATGTTTACATATAACTTCTGAAACTGCAAACCTGATTTTAAATTTTAAAGAAGCAGGTGCAGAAATTTATTTATGTGCTTCAAATCCATTAAGTACGCAGGATGAAGTTGCTGCTTATCTTGTAAAAAATGGGATATCTGTTTTTGGGAAAAGAGGAGAAACAGCAAAAGAATATAATAAAAATATTGAAGAAGTGGCAAAAAAAATGGTTAATTTTGTGATTGATGATGGAGGAGATCTTATTACATTTCTTCACCAGAATGATAAATACAGAAAAAATATTATAGGAGCAACAGAAGAAACAACTACAGGAGTTATTCGCCTTAAAAATCTTTATAAACAAAAACTTTTAAAATTTCCAGTAATTGCAGTTAACAATGCAAAAACAAAATATCTATTTGATAACAGATACGGAACAGGACAATCCACAGTTGATGGTTTATTAAGAGCAACTAATATTTTAATAGCGGGTAAAATAATTGTTGTTTGTGGATATGGATGGTGTGGAAAAGGAATTGCTCATAGAATGAGAGGAATGGGAGGAAGAGTAATAATTGTTGAAGTTGACCCTATAAAAGCCCTTGAAGCAGTAATGGATGGTTTTTTAGTTATGCCAATAAATAAAGCAAGTGAGATAGGGGATATATTTATAACTGCAACAGGAAACACATCTGTTATAACACTGAAAGAAATAGATAAAATGAAAAATGGGGTTATTCTTGGTAATTCAGGTCATTTTAATGTTGAAATAAAAATGGATGAAATAGAAAAATATACTATAAGAAAAAAAATTATAAGAAATGGACTGACTGAATATAATCTTAAAAACGGAAAGAAAATTTTTATTCTTGGCGAAGGGAGATTACTAAATCTTGCATGTGCAGAAGGTCATCCTCCTGAAGTTATGGATATGAGTTTTGCAAATCAGTTTTTATCAATTAAATTTTTAAAAGAAAATCCCGAACTTAAAATAAATGTATATGATGTTCCTGAAGAAATTGATGTGAAGGTTGCAGAATACAAACTTGCCACAATGAACATTAAAATTGATAATTTAACAGAATTACAAAAAAAATATCTTTCTTCCTGGGAATTAGGGACTTTATGAAAAAATCAATTGTAGTTGGGATTACAGGTATTCTTGGTTCAGGAAAATCCACTGTCACAAAAATTCTCAGAAAATGGAAGTTTAAGGTCATTTCCTGTGATGAAATTGTTCATGATTTGTGGAAAAAAAAGAGTATTTTGAAAAAGATAAAAAGAATACTTGGAGAAGAGATTATAAAAAATGGGAAAGTTAATAAGAAAAAAGTAAGAGAAATAATATTCAAAGATAAAACGAAAAAAAAGCATATAGAAGATTTATTACATCCTATGGTTTTTAAAAAAATTGAAAAAAATATATTTGACATAAAAAAAAATGGCGGTATAATATTTATAGAAATTCCCCTATTGTTTGAGACAAATAGTGAAAAATTATTTGATAAAATAATTGTGGTAAGTGCACCTCAAAAAAAAATAAAAGAAAGGTTGATGTGGAAATATTCTGATAAAGAAATAAGAAGTATATGGAAAAGTCAGTTACCTCTTACATTTAAAAAGAAAAAAGCAGATTATATAATTGACAATTCAGGTTCTATTATACAAACGGAAAAAAAATTAAAAAAAATTGTTGATGAACTACTTGAACAATTAAAAAAGAAAAAAGGAGAGGATAATGGAACAGGTAAATGAACTAAATGTTTCAACTTTAAGAAAATTGAGTATGAGCAAGTTGCAGAAAATCGCAAAAGAAATGGAAGTAAATGGTATAAGTGGTGCAAGAAAAGAAGAATTGATTTATAAAATAATGGAAGCCCAGGCAAAGAAAAATGGACTACTTTTTGGAGAAGGAGTTCTTGAAATTCTTCCTGATGGTTTTGGATTTTTAAGAGTCCCTAATTACAATTATCTTCCAGGTCCTGATGATATTTATGTTTCTCCTTCACAAATTAAAAAATTTGGATTGAAAACAGGAGATACAGTTTCAGGACAGATAAGACCTCCAAAAGAAAATGAAAAGTATTTTGCACTTTTAAAGGTTGAAATGGTAAATGGAGAACCACCTGAAAATATCGCCTCAAGAATACCCTTTGAAGAATTAACTCCAATTCACCCTAATAAAAGATTTATACTTGAAACAACACCGGATGAAATAACAACAAGAGTTATAGATTTAATAACTCCAATTGGAAAAGGCCAAAGAGGACTTATAGTTTCTCCACCAAGAGCAGGGAAAACAGTCATCCTTCAGAAAATAGCAAATGCAATTGCTAAAAATCACCCGGAAGTATATCTAATAGTTTTACTTGTGGCTGAAAGACCAGAAGAAGTTACTGAAATGAGAAGGATTGTTAAAGGAGAAGTTATAAGTGCCACTTTTGATGAATCGCCTGAAAGACATACACAGGTTGCAGAAATTGCTCTTGAAAAAGCAAAACGACTTGTTGAGCATAAAAAAGATGTTGTTATATTACTTGATAGTATTACACGACTTGCAAGAGCATATAATGTTTTAGTTCCGCACAGTGGAAAAATTATGACCGGAGGACTTGAATCAACAGCACTTGATAAACCAAAGAGATTTTTTGGAGCAGCAAGAAATATAGAAGAAGGAGGAAGTTTAACAATAATAGGAACTGCTTTAATTGATACAGGAAGTAAAATGGACGATGTTATTTTTGAAGAATTTAAAGGGACAGGGAATATGGAGATAAATCTTGAAAGAAAACTTGCTGATAGAAGAATATTTCCTGCAATAGATATAAACAGGTCTGGAACAAGAAGAGAAGAACTTTTAATAGATCCGGAAGAACTTCAGTTAATTTGGTTATTAAGGAAAATTCTTGCTCCTTTAAATCCTATTGAAGCAATGGAACTTTTAATAAATAAAATTAAATCTACAAAATCAAATATTGAACTTCTATTAAGTTTGAAGGCGCAGGCAAAGGAATATTCCAATATATAATTTTTTTGAAAATATCAAGGATTTAGAATTTTATAAACAATCTAATTCATTTAAACTTACAGTTCTATTTTCTTTTTCACTTATTAAAGCACACTGGATAAATTTCATAATTTCAAGTGTTTCTTCTTTTTCTACTGGTGCTTTCCCGGTTTTAAAAAATTTGATTATTTGTTTTAAAAGTTGTCCATAGATAGGAATTTCTGTTGAATATGTCACATGAATTATTTTTTTCTCCCCAAAAACAGTTGCTCCATAATTAAAACATCCTATTCTTATTCCCTTTACACTTCCAATTCTATCGTCATTCCATACTCCAATAACAAGATGAAAATTATCGTTTTTTTCACAGTATACCTTCTTACATCCTTTCCCCATGAATGTATATAAGATTTCAACACCGTGAATTCCATACCAGAAAAGACCCGGATTTGTGGGTTCAAGATAACATGGAGTAAATGCATCACAACCAAAAATTTTTCCAAGTTCAGAATTATTTTTGACTTCAGTAATGTTATAATCAAATCTTAAAGAAGAAGATGAAAAAACCGGACAGTTATATTCTTCTGCCATTTTATAAATTTTTAAAGCATTAGAGTAATTTTCAGCAAGTGGTTTGTCTATAAATATGGGCTTTCTTTGCTTTATAACTGGTTCTGCTTCTTTTAAATGCCTTCTTCCATCAACACTTTCAAGTAAAACAGCATCAACCTTTCCAATTAATTCTTCAATTGAATTTACAATTTCTATTTTATATTTCTCAATAAGTTCTTTTCTAAAACCTTCAACTCTTGAAAAACTTGCATGAAGGTCAGGACTATAAGATGGATAAATTGCTACAACTTTTCCTCCTTTTACATGAAACGGGTCATTTTCATCATTTAAAAGTTTTGTAAAAGCAACAACATGAGAAGTATCACAACCTATTATTCCTATTTTTAACTCTTCCATTTTTCACTACTTTTTGTTATTTCTATTCAAAAAAATTAAAAAGTCAGTTGGTAAAGGTGCTAAAAATTCAACATTGTTTTTACTTACTGGATGTATAAATGAAATTTTATATGAATGAAGGGCAGTCCTATTAATCAAATCATTTTTCTTCCCGTATTTTTCATCCCCAGTTACCGGATATCCAAGATATGAAAGAGTTAATCTTATTTGATGTGTTCTTCCTGTAATTGGTTTTATTTTTAAAAGGGTATAATTATTCAAATATTTCTCAACATATATTTCTGTTAAAGCATCCTTTCCTTTTAAAAAATGAACTTTCATTTTAGTTGGATTATCTCTATCAGGAGAAATTCTAAATTCAACTGTTTTCTTTTCATATGGAAATTTACCCTCCACTATTGCAAAATATTCTTTTTTAACAATTCTGTTTTTAAATTGTTCAATTAAAGACCAGTAAGAAATATCATTTTTTGCAAAAACAATAACACCGCTTGTTTCTTTATCAAGACGATGAACTACTCCCGGTCTATATGGAGCACCTATATTTGATAGTTTTGTATGATATAATAAAAAATTTATAAGTGTTCCTGATTTTATATAGGGAGTGGGATGGGTTAAAATTCCAGCAGGTTTGTTTACAACGACTATATCTTCATCTTCATAAATTATGTCAATTTCTTTTTTTTCCGGCTTAATTAAATTATGTACTTCTAATTCTTTTTCAATTTCTTCTACTTGTTCCTTTATTTCTATTACATCATTTTTTTTAAGTATATAAGATGGCTCAATTATTCTACTATTTAAAAGTATTTTCCTTTCTTTTATCATGCCTTTTATTTTTTCCCTTGAAATTCCAATTTTTTCTTTTAAAAACTTATCAATTCTTACCCCTTTTTCCTCGTTGTATCTTATTTTCATCTCTATCTTTTAAAACGCTAACTTCAAAATAAAATTTTTCTGTGTTTTTTTAGGTAGGATTAAATTTTTTATTTCCTATTTTTCAATTTACATTTTATAAAATTTTCTTTGTTATTTCTTTTATCAGTTCAAGAGCAATTATATTTCTCTGAATTTGATTTGTTCCCTCATATATCTGAGTAATCTTTGCATCTCTGAACATTTTTTCAACTGGATATTCCTTCATATATCCATACCCACCAAAAATCTGAATAGCATCTGTTGTTACCTTCATTGCAACATCAGATGCAAAAAGTTTACACATTGCTGATTCTTTTGAAAATTCCTTTGCTCCACTATCTATCATTCTTGCTGTTTGATAAATTAAACATCTTGCTGCTTCAATCTGTGTTGCCATATCCGCAAGCATATGACTTACTGCCTGAAAGGAAATTATAGTTTGTCCGAATTGCTTTCTTGTGTGTGCATATTTTAATGCTTCTTCAAATGCACCCTGAGCAATTCCAAGTGCCTGTGCTGCAACTCCAGGTCTGCTTGTATCAAAATTTTTAAGTGTTATAAGAAATCCCATCCCTTCTCTTCCAAGAACATTTTCTTTTGGTACCTTACAATTTTCAAAAACCAATTCTCTTGTTGCAGATGCCCTTATCCCAAGTTTCTTTTCCTTTTTTCCGAAATTAAAACCTTCCATTCCCTTTTCAAGTATAAATGCAGTTGCTCCTCTTGGTCCTTTTGATTTATCAGTTGCTGCAATTACAACATATATTTCCGCTTCGCCACCATTTGTTATCCATTGTTTTGTTCCATTTAAAATATAGTAATCACCTTCTTTTTTTGCAGTTGTATTTAAATTTGTTATATCACTTCCTGCATCCGGCTCTGTAACAGCAAATGCAGCAAGTTTCTCTCCTTTTGCTATTGGTGGAAGATATTTTTTCTTCTGCTCTTCATTACCAAAAAGGACAATGGGAAAAGTTCCTAAAGCAGTTCCAGCATAAGAAAGAGCAATGCCACCACAAACCCTGCTTAATTCTTCAATAACAAGACATAATTCAAAAACACCATAGCCAAGACCTCCATATTCAGAGGGAACAAAAACACCAAATAAATCTGCATTTGCAAGTTCCTTAACTATATCCCATGGAAATGTCTCATTTTCATCATACTCTGCTCTTTTTGGCTTAATCTTTTCTTCTGCAATCTTTCTTGCAAGTTCTTTAATCATCCTCTGCTCTTCTGTTAAAAAGTATTCCATTTTTTCACCCCTTTTTAATATAATTAATTCTTCCTTCTAAATTTTCTGCAAGTTTTTTAAAAGGTGTTGTATTTTGTTCTTTGAAAAATTCTAATAAAATCTCTAATGTAGTCCCATCCTGAAAAATTGCTTTCATAACTCCTTCTTTCCATAATTTATCATTTTCCAAAATTTTTCTCCAATGTCTTAACTCCAAATCTTTAATTTCATGAAAACTACTTTCTGGAGTGGTATCAAAGTTTATTTCAGGTAATTCCGGTAAACTTTCTTTCCATTCCTTAAGCCACAAAATAATGTTATCCCATATTTCAGGTTTTTTCAAGTATTCAAATAATTCTTTCCCATAAAATAGATAAAGTTCAACGCCATAAAAATTTTTTAGCCTTTCAAGTTCTTGAAAATAATAGTTCTTATTTTTAGTAAGGTCAGGGTCTATAAAATACATAATTCCGGAATTTTTACAAATAAAACCAAATATATTCCACCTCATTATCTTTTTCAATTTCTTTTATAATCTTCCCTATTTCTAATTTTTCTTCTTCTAAACTTAAAAGTTTTGATTTGAATTCTTCCTTATGTACAATTAAATTTACACTGTCCTCAACTGAACCATCTAAAATTTTTTGTAATGCTAATAATGTCCTTGAAGTTACTTTTATCAAATAAACTCTTACTAATAAATTATTCATAATATTCCTCTATTGAATTTTTAAAAAATTCCCCTTCTATTTTGTTTTGCCTAATTGAATTTTCATATAATTGATTTACTAAATCATAATCTTTATAATCAAATCTCGCTTTGAATTTTAAATAAGGTTCTCTATTTATTTTATCTAAAAATTTGTCTCTGAAATTTTTAGGGCCTATAATTAAAAATTTTGTTTGAAAATTTAACAACTGTAAACATCTATTTAAAGCACTAGTAAGTGTAGCAAGAGTATCAACAATTTCAAAAACTCGTTGGGGGAATAGAAAACCTTCTTTGTTAAACCATATAACATCTATTTTTTTTACATTTTCTATTATTTCAGGATAAGTAAAAAGTGGTATATCATTCAAGGTGGAAATCATGCTTAAAGAAATGCACTCTTTAAACAAAGTTGTTTTATCAGGTGTATATACATGAAAACCCTTAAATTTACCTATTTCTAAACAAACCCCTTCCATATATGAATGCATTCTTATTTTTTCTTTTATAGAGGGTTTTGGTTCTTCTTCATAATCTCTAAGAGCATAAATTCCTAAGCCAATACGTTTAAAGTTCTTTCCTTTTTTTATTTCTCTATATAAAACGCCTCTTATCCCTTCTTTCCATGATATACTTACTTTAGCGGATGGATAATATTTTTCAATGTTATTATAAATCTGTTCCCAAGTTGCAACACCATTAAATTCTTCTAAAACCCTTTTTATTGCCTCTACCTTAGTCATTTTTTTCCTCCATTAATTCTTTGTTTGGCAATTGTAAAAAATATGGAGGGTCAATAAACACCATATCAAAAACTTCATTTTCAATTTTAGGAAGAACATTAAAAGCATCTCCATGTATTACTTTATTTTTAATTTCTTGAATTGAATATTTTTTTACTTCTTCCTTGTCCTCTATAATCAAATTTGTTTTCTCATAATTTTCATTTTTTACAAAAATTGAGAGGTTTTCACTTATTTTATTTTTGTTTTTTGTCCCCATTTTTTATAAATTTACTCAAATTTTTTTAAGACAAGACAGACATTATGACCACCGAAACCAAAAGAATTAGATATTGCAATTTTTACATTTGCTTCTCTTGCTTCATTTGGAACATAATCTAAATCACATTCAGGGTCTGGATATTCATAATTTATAGTTGGTGGTATTATTCCTTCCTTAATTGTAAGACATGTTGAAACAAATTCTACTGCTCCTGCTGCACCAAGTAGATGCCCTATCATTGATTTTATTGAACTTACAGGTGTTTTATATGCTTTTTCTCCAAGTAATTTTTTTATTGCAAGTGTTTCACTTTTATCATTTAAAGGAGTGCTTGTTCCATGAGCATTTATATAGTCAATTTCTTCTGGATTTATTTTTGCATCCTGGAGTGCATATTTCATTGATAGATAGGCGCCATAACCATCAGGGTCAGGAGCAGTTATATGATATGCATCACAACTCATTCCAGCACCAATAAATTCACAGTAAATTTTTGCTCCTCTTTTTTCAGCATGTTCAAGTGATTCAAGTATAACTATTCCTGCTCCTTCACCCATTACAAAACCATCCCTTTCTTTATCAAATGGTCTTGATGCTTTTTCTGGCTGTTCATTTCTTGTAGAGAGTGCTTTCATTGAGCAGAAACCTGCAAGCCCAAGTGGTGTAATACATGATTCAGTTCCTCCAGCAATTATAATATCACAAATTCCTCTTCTTATTAGATTTAAAGAAATTGCAAGGGCATGGGCTCCTGAAGCACAAGCACTTACGGTGCAAAAATTTACTCCTTTAAAACCATAAAGAATTGCTATATGACCTGATGCTATATCTGGAATTAACATGGGGATTAGAAAAGGAGATACCCTGTTAGGACCATTTTCAAGTAAAATTTTATGTTGCTGTTCAATTACTCTTAATCCACCTATTCCTGCTCCAACTATAACTCCTACTTTTTCTTTTTCTTCATCTGTAAATTCAATTCCACTATCCTTAATTGCTTCATCGGTTGCTTTGATAGCAAACTGAACAAAAGTATCCATTTTTCTTTTTTCTTTTGGATGAACATTTTCAAGATTAAAATTTTTGACTTCTGCACCTATCTTTGTATCATAGGAAGAAACATCAAAGGAGGAAATTTTATCAACTCCAGAAACTCCTTTTAAAAGATTTTCCCATGTGGTTTTAGTATCATTTCCAACAGGTGTAACAAGACCAACTCCGGTAACAACTACTCTTTTCATTGTGCTTTTTTCTTTTCTATGTAATCAATTGCATCTTTTACTGTTTTTATTTTTTCTGCATCTTCATCGGGAATCTCAAGTCCAAATTTTTCCTCAAAATCCATAACAAGTTCAACAGTATCAAGAGAATCCGCTCCAAGGTCTTCCACAAATGCTGCTTCTTCAGTAACTTCTGAAGGACTAACTCCTAACTTTTCAACTATAATCTCCTTTATTGTTTTTGCTATTTCTTCTCTATTCATAATTACCTCCTTTTTTTTATTTGTTTTTATATAACCTTTACATTACAAGTCCACCATCTATTCTAAAAACCTGTCCTGTTATATAATTTGCTTTTTCTGATGCAAGAAAATATACAAGTTCTGCTACTTCTTCTGGTTTTCCAAATCTTCCAAGAGGTATTGATTTTAACATTTCTTCTTTTACCTTTTCGGGTAAATTTTCTGTCATTTTAGTAATTATATATCCTGGAGCAACCGCATTAACATTTATCCCTGCTCTTGCAAATTCTTTAGCACATGTTTTTGTTAATGAAATAAGTCCTGCTTTTGAAGCAGAATAATTTGCCTGCCCTATATTCCCAATTTCTCCTATAATTGATGCTATATTCACTATTTTTCCACTCCTTTGCTTAAACATAATTTGACCTATTATTTTACTACATAAAAAGGCACCTTTCAAGTTTACATTTAAAACATCATCCCAGTCATTTTCGCTCATCCTGAAAATAATTTTATCTCTTGTAATACCTGCATTATTTATAAGGACATCCACCCTTGTCCACTTATCAAGAATTTCTTTACAACCCTGTTCTATCTCCTGTTCTTTTGTTATATCTATTCTTTTTGAAATCGTTTCTATTCCTTTTCCATTTAAAGACCTTTCAAACTCTTCATCTATGAAAATATCCCAGAGAACAAGTTTTGCACTATCCTCACCAAACTTTTTTGCAAGAGATTTTCCAATTCCTCCAAACGCTCCTGTTATCAAAACAACTTTATCCTTAAACATTTTCTCCTCCTGTGAAAAAAGAATGAAATTCTTTAAATGTTTCGGGATTTTCAATATTAAAAACCGGAATTTCTTTAACTATTGACTCAATTAATTTTTTTAAAACATTTTTAGGTCCTATTTCCACAAAACAATCAACTCCATCATTTGCAATATTTTCAATTATTTCAACCCATCTTACTGGACTGTAAAGTTGTTTCAAAAGTTCATATTTTATCTCTTCCTTATCAGTGGTTTTCTTTGCTGAAAAATTAAGATATACGGGAACCATAGCGTCATTAAAATTTATCTTCTCCAATTCTTTTTCCATTTTTTCAGATGCCTCTTTCATAAATTTTGTATGGAATGGACCACTAACTTTCAGAAAAATTCCTTTTATTCTCTTATCCTTTAAATATCTTTCAAGTTTCTCAAGTTCATCTTTTTTCCCTCCAACAACAATTTGAGTATAGGAATTTATATTGGAAACTTCAATGTCCTTAAAATTTTTAATAATCTCCTCCACTTCTTTCAAAGAAATACCTAAAATTGCAAGTAATGAACCATTAACTTTTTTAGAAACTTCATCCATTATTTCTGCTCTTTTCTTAACAAGATAAAAACCTTCTTCAATAGAAAAAACACCAGCCGCACATAAAGCAGTGTATTCACCTAAACTATGTCCTGCAAAACAGAAAGGAGTTATTCCCGTCTTATCCTTAAAATAATTCCAGCATATTAAACTTACCCCAAAAACAGATGGCTGACAGTATAATGTTCTTGTAAGTTCTTCTATAGGACCATTAAATATTTTTTCCATAATAGGTAAATTTGTTATTCTTTCGCCAATTTCAAGTATTTCTTTATATCTATTATCTTCCTCCAGAATTTCTTTTCCCATTCCTATATATTGAGATGCCTGTCCCGGAAAAACAATACCTATCTTCATTTAACCCACCTTATTAAATTTGATGCCCATGTAAGTCCTGCACCAAATGCAACAGTAACTATCAGATCTCCTTTTTTTATTCTTCCTTCTTTTGCCGCTTCATCAAGAGCAATTGGAACACATGAGGCGGACATATTCCCATATTTTTCAATATTAATAAAAAATTTCTCAAGTGGAATTTCAAGATTTTTAGCAACACCTGCTATAATTCTAAAATTTGCCTGATGAGGAATAACAATTGATACATCTTCCTTTTTTAAATTATTTCTATCCAGAATTTTTTCAACCGCCTCTGTCATTGAATATATAGCAATTTTAAAAAGAGTGGAACCTTCCATTTTCATAAAATTTTCTCTTTTTTCAATTGTTTCAAAACTTGATGGAATTAAAGAACCCCCTGCTGGCGTAAAAAGAAGTTCTTCGTATTTGCCATTTGAAGCAAGATATGAATCAATTATTCCTTCTTCTTCTGTTTTACTAACAACCACTGCTCCTGAACCATCTCCGAGTAAAACACAGGTACTTCTATCTGTATAATCAGTCAATCTGCTCATACATTCTGATGCTATCACAAGTCCCTTTTTATAACCACATCCTTTTATTAAACCTTTTGCAATTTCAATTCCATAAATAAATCCAGAACATGCGGCCTGAAAATCAAAAGAAGGTATATTTTCAAGACCAAGTTTTTTCTGAATAAGACAGGCAGTTGAAGGAAAATGCATATCAGGCGTTATTGTCGCACAGATAATGAACTCAATTTCTTCTTTTTTTATTTTTGCATCTTCAATTGCTCTTATTGATGCTTCATAACCTAAATCTGAAGAACCTTTTCCTTTTGGACATATTCTTCTTTCTTTAATACCAGTTCTTGTAATTATCCACTCATCACTTGTATCCACCATCATCTCCATATCCTTATTTGTTAATTTTAATTCAGGAAGATATGACCCGGTGCCAATTATTGCAACTCCCATTTCATCCCTTTCATTTCTTCAAGTAATTTTGAAATAACAATTTTTTCTCCAAGTTTAATTGCACTATAAATTGCTCTCGGAGAACTCCTTCCGTGACTTATAATAATATTTCCATTAACTCCAAGAAGTACTCCACCTCCATATTCTGCATAATCCGCTTTCCTTGCAAAATCCCTTAAATTTTTACTCATTAAAAATAACCCTATTTTCCCTGATAAGTTTTTCATAATTTCCTTCATTAAAATAGTTCTAAATGACCTTGTTATACCTTCAGATGTTTTCAAAACTATATTTCCTGTGAATCCATCAGTTACAATTACATCTGCTTTACCTGTAAATATTTCATGCCCCTCTATATTACCTATAAAATTAATCTCTGAATTTTCCTTCAAAAGTTTATATGCCTGCTTTCTCAATTCATCACCCTTTGTTTCCTCCTCTCCAACGTTCAAAAGTGCAACTTTTGGTTTATCTATTTTAAATACAATTTTTGAATATAAAGAACCCATCATTGCTGACTGAAATAAATGTAAGGGTTTTGGACTAACATTTGCTCCTGCATCCATAAAAATAGTGACTCCTCCTGTAATATTAGGAAATAAAACGGCAATTGATGGTCTTTCAATACCTTTTATCATACCCAGTTCTGAAATAGCAAATGCAACAAAAGCAGCGGTATTTCCAGCACTGAGAGAAACATCAGCCCTGCCATCTTTTTGCATTTGAATTACCATCTTCATGCTTGTATTTCTTTTTAAAAGAGAAGATGTAACCTTTTCATCCATTTCAACATAATCTGGACAATCAATAATTTCAATCTTTTCAGAATTTTTTTTTAAGACCTGTCTTATCTTTTCCTCTTTACCCAAAAGATAAATTCTTAAATTTTCTTCCTTTATAAATTCACAACTTTTAACAGGTGATAAAGGAGCATTATCACCACCCATAGCATCAAGGGCAATATTTATCTGTCTCATTTTGGTGTTTCTACTTTAATAACCTGAACACCTTTATAATATCCGCAAACTTTACATACAAAATGAGGTAATTTTATCGCACCACAATTAGGACATTTAGCCAGTGAAACACTTCTAACCTTTTTACTGCTTCTTCTCTTACCTGTTCTACTTTTTGAATGTTTTCTTTTTGGATTTGGCATTTTATCCTCCTTTAAATTTTTTCTTCAATGCAATTTCAACATTTTTCGGAACAAAACAGGATACACTGCCACCGAGTTTTGCTATTTCTTTTACAATTGAAGAACTTATATAAAAATACTCTTCTCTTGGCATTAAAAATATTGTTTCTAAATCTTTATTCAATTTTCTATTAATCAGAACCATCTGAAATTCATAATCAAAATCACTTATTGCTCTGAGCCCTCTTATAACTATATTAATTTTTTTCTCTTTTAAATAATCTACAAAAAGACCATCAAAACTTTCAACTTTTACTGAACTGTTATCTTTAAAAATTTCTTCAATCAACTGAATTCTTTCTTCAACTGTAAAAAGAAAATCTTTTCTTGGATATCCACTAACAGCAATTATAACCCCATCAACAATTTTCAAACTCCTCTCAACAACATCTATGTGTCCGTAAGTTATCGGGTCAAAAGTACCTGGATAGACGCCTATTTTTTTCATTTAATCCTCCTGAAATAAGTTAAACATGCCCTTCCATATTTTCTCTTCTTTATAATTTCTAAACCTTCAACAAACGGTAATTCTCTTTTAAACTGATGCTCTATTACCATAATTCCTCTTTTTTTCAGTATATTTAATTCAATTATTTTCTGCATAATCCTTTCAAGTTTTGAAATAGGAAATTCATAAGGCGGATCTCCAATAATCAAATCAAATTTCATATTTTCAAGTTTTTCTATCTCATATTCACAATCACCTTTTATTAACTCACAGTATTTCTCAACACCTAGATTTTCAATATTTTCTTTTATCACTTTAATACATTTTTTGTCCTTTTCAATAAATGTAATTTTTTTTGCTCCATGACTTATTGCTTCCATTCCAAGTATTCCACTTCCTGCAAATATTTCAAGCACTTTTTTATTAACTATCCACTCTCTCAAAGTATCAAAAATCGCTTCTCTAACAATATCCTTTGTTGGTCTAATTTCTTTATCCTTAATAAATTTTAATTTTCTACCTTTGTAGATACCACTTATAATTTTCATAATTTAAGCCGGGAAGAACTTTTTTTTACCCAGTCAATAACAATAGCAGAGGCAATATAAACGGAAGAATATGTTCCAAAAATAAACCCTATCAAAAGACAGAAAGAAAATGTATGTAATGTCTCTCCTCCAAAAAGAAAAATAGTTATAACCACAAACAGGGTGGTTAATACAGTTAAAATGGTTCTACTTAATGTCTCATTTATACTTTTATTAAAAATTCCTGTATAATCTGTGCTTCTGGTTTTTCTTATATTCTCTCTTATCCTGTCAAATATTATCACTGTATCATTTACTGAATAACCTGCAATTGTAAGTAATGCTGCAATAACCATTCCATCAATCTGTTTTCCAGTTAATGCCAGAATTGAGAGAACTATAAGAATATCATGAAAAACAGCAATTGTTGCACCAACAGCAAATTTGAATTCAAATCTAAAAGTAAGGTATATTAAAATTCCTATTAGCCCAATTAAAAATGCCTTTATTGCTTTTTTTCTTAAACTTATACTCATTGAGGGAGAAATAATTGATTTTCCTTTTATTGTAAATGAATCACCAAATTTTTCCTTCAATTTTTCTATTACAATATCACCTGTTTTCTGAGGCAATCTAATTATAAAATTTTTACCTTCTGTTCCAAGTTCCTGAACTGTAAATGAGCCAATTTTTACTTCTCCAATAACATTTCTTAAATTAACCACATCCACTTTTTGAGAAAATTCAATATTAATTAAATCACCTCCTACAAAATCAACCCCAAAATTTTTTTCTCCTCTTATAAAAAGCATAATTAAACCAGCAATTATTATTAAACTTGAAAAAATATAGCATATCTTTCTTTTTCCCATAAAATCAAAATTTGGATTTTTTATAATTTCCATTTTTATATCCTCAGTTTTTCCATTTTTCTATTTATTATTACCCAGTCAACTATTGCTTTTGTAACATAAACTGCTGTAAATAAATTTGCTATAATTCCTATACTCAACGTTAAACCAAAACCTTTTATTGAACCTTCTCCAAGTATAAAAAGAACAAGTCCTGTAATTAAAGTGGTTATATTTGAATCAATTATTGCTGTCCATGCTCTATGATAACCTGCATCTACACTTGCTTTTGGTGATTTTCCTGCTCTTAATTCTTCTCTTATTCTTTCAAAAATCAAGACATTTGCATCAACAGCCATACCACATGTTAAGGCAATTCCAGCAATACCAGGTAAGGTCAAAACTCCTTTTATTCCAGCCATTATTCCAAGCAAAATTAAAATATTAAGAGTAAGAGCAAAATCAGCAAGAAGACCAAAATGAAGATAATAGACCATCATAAATATTAACACTATTATTGCTCCATAAAGTGACGCTTTGAATCCTTTCTGTATATATTCCTTTCCAAGGGTAGGTCCAATTACTTCCTGATAAATAATATTCATCTTCGCAGGTAAAGCTCCTGACCTTAAAACAAGAGCAAGTTCTCTCGCTTCTTCCATATTAAATTTCCCTGTTATGACTGCTTTACCTTCTGGAATTCTTTCTCTTATTTGAGGAGCACTTTTTATAACACCATCAAGAACAATTGCAAGCCGCTTTCCTATATTTTTCCCTGTTACTTCTTCAAAAATTTTTGCTCCCTCTTTATCAAGAACTAAATTTACATCAGGAAAACCAGTTCTATCATAACCAACATAAGCATCAACTATATATTTACCGGTTAATTCAGGTTCTTTCTTTAATAATAATGGCTGTGTTTCTCTGTAAATCCCTCTCTCATCTTTTTCCTTTAAATATAATAATTCAAAACCTTCAGGGACATTACCATTTAATGCCTGCCTTAAAAGATTTTCATCATCTATAACAAGTTTAAATTCAAGTAAAGCAGTTTTCCCTATTATTTCAATTGCCTTTTCCGGGTCTTTTACACCTGGTAGGTCAACTATTATTCTATCCAACCCTTCCTTCTGGATTACTGGCTCTGTTACTCCAAGTGCATCTATTCTATTTCGTATAATTTCAAGCGCCCTATCAGTTAAATCAGAAAGGGATTTTTCTTCAACACCTTCTTTTTCAACTTCAAAAACTACATGAATCCCTCCCTGTAAATCAAGCCCCTTTTTTAATTTTTTTTCTGGTGGATAAAATAAATAAAAACAAAAACCTATAACCGCAATAATAACAGCGAACTTAATGTAAAATTGTGTTTTCATTTATACACCTCTTTTGGTTCAAAAATCTTTTTACCCACAATTTTAAATTCATTATTCTCAAATTTTCTGAAAAAGCAGGTATAATATCCTTCATGACATGCACCACCTTTTTGTTCAACTTTAAAAAGTAATACATCTCCATCACAATCAATATATATTTCTTTAACAAATTGAAAGTTCCCTGATTCTTCGCCTTTAAGCCATAATTTTTTTCTACTTCTACTGTAATAATGCATTTTACCTGTTTTTAATGTTTTTTCAATTGCTTCTCTATTCATATATGCAACCATCAAAACATTTCCATCCATATCCTGAACAACACTCACAATCAAACCCTGCTCATTCAATTTTATTGAATTCAAAATCTTTTCCATTTTATTTTTAGATTTTATAATATTTTTAAAAACAATGCAAAGTAAAAATGAAAGATAAGGATAACATAAAGAAAAAATTGTGGCAAATTTTATTGAAAATTCCGTTTGGAGAAACGAAAAGTTACAGTGAGATAAGTAGAGAATTAAAAATGCAAGAAAAAACAAGATACATCGCAACACTTCTTAAAGAAAATCAATATCCGGTTTCAATACCATGCCATAGAGTAATTTACAAAAATGGAAAAACAGGAAATTATAAACTGGGAAAAGATTTCAAAAAATTTCTTCTTGAATGGGAAAAATCATTTAAATAATTCATCAATACACTTTAAAGTTTCTTCAACAAGTTCTTTTCCGCCTTCAGGCCCAACAACACATGAAGAAGCGATTGCTCCGTAACTTCCTCCTTTTACAGACCTTTCTGCTGGAAGATATGTCCCGCTACCAGTAAGTTGAACAACAAATGTCTGAATTGCTTTACTTCTTGCTTTAATTCTCATTCCATAATCAAGATAACATTCAAAAGGATTTGTAGCAAAAACAATATCTCCAATTCTTAAAACATGGATTTCAATTTCTATTTTTGGATTTACTTTTTGAATTTCAAATCTATCCTTAACACTTAAAAACCACTGGCTTCTTCTATAATTGAAAGTAATTCCTACATACCATCTATTTTCTTTCTTTTTCTCTGGATTTTCTTCAATTTCTTTTTTCAACCTTTCATATTCTTTATAATGTTTCTCCGCCTCCTTTAAACAAAAATCAAGTTCCTCTTCTGAAATTTTATATCTTGTAAGGGAAACTTTTCTACATATATGAGAGAACACAGGATTATAATTTATTTCCTTTTCTATAAACGGCAAAATTTCCTCTATACCATTGGCAACTCTTACTGCAATTTCCTGTCTTTGATTTCTTCCCGATAAATTCCACATTCTTTCTTCTGTTTTTCTATTGATAAGTATATGGGGTGACTGGTCTCCTGCTGAACTGCACTGAGCAAGAATATAAATATTATTCCCAAATCTTTTTCTTAACTCTTCTCTTATCTCATGCCAGAAATCAGCACTTACTAAAAATTCACCTTCACTTACCTGGGATGGACATGCAATATTTACAATCATACCTGTTAAATTTTTATTTTTATCATAGGTTGCCATTAAATTTATTGAATGGTCTTCATATCCCTCAACATGACTGAAATTTGGGTCATCTGTTTTGCCATACATTTGAGAATGTCCATCATAATAGGAAATCCTTCTATTATGTCCAACAACTGCAAATCCAAGTCCATAACCTATTCCCCCTTCTTTTCTTTTTTCCCATGCCTTTTTTATTCCTTCTGCTATTTTTTCTGAAGCAAAATTTATATATTCTATCGGTTCCATAACAGGTAATTCTATTCCATAACATCCTTCAATTGTATTTCTATCTTTTCCTCTGAATAAATCTCCTCCTGGTTCAGGTGCTGTATGTGTATGAGTTGCATTTATTATTATTTTATTCTCTACATCAGGTAAAAATTTTTTAACTTTTTCTATAACTGCATTTTTAAAAATAGAAGGAATAGCAACCAAATCACAACTTATCATTATTACATATTCAGAATTTTCATTTTCTTTAATGGACTCTAAAACAAGTATGGTAGATTTTATCGGGTCTTTTATACCTTCTGAAACTCTTGCATGAAATTGACCGCATAGACAAACTAACTTCTGGGGAGTTATATCAACTTCTTCCCATCCAATCAATAATTTTCCCATCTTTTCTCCTTTTTTATTTTAATATTTCCTCAACTTTATTTAACCATTTTTCTGCACCTTTTTCTTCAATATCATCAATTACCTTTTTTATCGCAAAACCAACAAGTTCAGCAACTTTTTCATCATTTGGTGCTCTTAATGGTTCTGTCATTCCAAAATGTGTATCACAGTGTTTCTGAGCAACCGGATATTCTTCAGGATTGTATTCAATTTTCCTTCCATAATACTGACAACTCCAAGGACATCCTTTACCATAAGCATTTTTTGCTTGAAAGACAGTCATTGCTGGAAGAATAAAACTCTGCCATATACCGCATTTTACTCCTTCTGCCTGAATTGCTTTCAAAACATAATCCCTGAATTTTCTCACATCTTTCTTTATTCCAAAATATTCCATATCCAATCTGATTGTATAATTATACCAGTTATGCTCACAATTTTCGGGAAGATAAGTAAGAATTAAACCATCAACTTCTTTTAAAATATTTGTTAAGACACTTGCATTTTTTTTCTGAATATTAAGATACTGGTCAAGTTTTTTAAGTTGTGCCCTTCCAAAAGAAGCGGTTAAATCATTATTTCTATACATCCACCCTAAAGCATAAGCATGATAATCCCTGTCTTCAAATGGCCTTCTTGTCTCTCCAAAACTCCATAACATCTTTGCCTTCTCATATATTTCTTCATTATCAGTTACAAACATACCTCCTTCACCTGAACACAAACATTTATTCTGATTAAAACTGAAAGTAGAACAATCTCCAAAATTTCCAACTTTTTTACCCTTATATTTTGCTCCATGTGCCTGACAGGAATCCTCAATTACTTTTAAATTATATTTTCTTGCTAAATCCAGAACTTTATCCATCTGGACAGGTAGCCCGTGTAAATGAACAACAATTATCCCTTTTGTCTTTTCTGTTATTTTTTCTTCTATTTTATCCACATCTATATTCATTGTTTTAAATTCAATATCAACAAAAACAGGAATACAATTATGATGTAAAACACATGTTGCTGAAGAACTCCAGGAATAGGCAGGAACAATAATTTCATCTCCACAACCAAAACCACATCCAGCAATTCCCATATGTAAAGCAGCAGTTCCACTATTTGTTGTTATAGCAAATTTATTTCCATTCCATTCAGCAAATTCTTTCTCAAACTCCTTACAATTTGGTCCAAAACTATGAATTTCTCCCCTCAAAGAGGATAAAACATATTCTTCATCTATTTTATCAATTGGAGGCCAATTTTTAATGGTCCCATCAGGTATTAATTTTTCTCCTCCAAAAATTGCAAGTTTTTTATTCATTTTTTCCTCCTGTTATTGATTTTAAAAATTCAATTCCTTTTTTCATTGCTACATCAGGTTCATATTCATTCCCTTCATATTCAAGATTTATATAACCATCATAATTATATTTTTTCATAACTTCAACCAGTTTTATATAATCAATAACTCCTTCTCCCACAAGAGCAGGTTTATATTTCCTTCCATCTATTCCCACTCTACCATCTTCAGAAATTATCCAGTCCTTAAAATGACAGTGTATTATATATTTCTGATTGTTAATAAAAGCATCTTCAGGTCTTTCTCCTCCAAAAATTACATTGCCAGAATCAAAAGTTACCCTTAATTCAGGGATTTCCTTTATTGCAAAATTTATATCATCAGAAACAAGAAAAGGACCGTTTATATCAGGAAAATGTTCAACAGTGATTTTTATATTGTATTTTTCACCTTCTTTCATTGCTTCTTTTAATCCTTCAATTACATTTCTTCTTGATTCTTCTCTTGTATATTCTTTTTTCCCGGGGATAGGTAGCATTATTTTATCTGTCCCCAAAATTAAAGCAATTTCAAGCCCTTTTTTTATCTCATCAATTCCTTTCTGTCTCAAATTTTTTTCTTTAAAATTTATGTCAGCGAAAAAGGTATAACAGATTGTCTTAAGTCCATAATCATCCATAATTTTTCTTATTTCTTCAGGTTTATTTCCATAAGTTGTCACCCAGTCAATTCCCTCAAGTCCAAGATTTTTTGCAAACTCACATAATTTTTTAATATTAAATTCATCTTTCCATTTGCCTCTGTACATTGTGTAACTCATCATACTTATTTTCATTTATCACCCCTTTTTGGTTCAGTCAAAATATTATAGATTATTTTTTTTCATCTTCACAAAATTTAAAAAATATGTTATAATAAAATTGAATGGCAACAATATATAAAGATAGAATTGAAGGACTTTACTGTAAATGCACAAAGGGAGATATTGCGGTCTTCAAAATTTATGAAAACAGTATAAAATGCATCTACTGTGGAAATGAAATAAAATGCTTACCTCCAATTGATTTTGTCTGGAAAGATAAATGCCCTCATTGTGAAGGAAAAATGTCAACTTTTGTAATAGATTCTACTGGTGTTAAATATTGCTCAAGGTGTGGAAATTCTAAATAAATTTTCTTACAATTAAAAACATGCCAAAAAAAATAAGAAAAATGCAAAAGAAATGAGAAAGTGTTTTTAGATATTTCTCATTAATTACTTTTTTACTTTTAAATACAAAATATGAAACCAGTGAATACCATAAAAAATCAGAAAGAATGTGACCGGTAAAAAACAGAAAAATACCTTTAAATCCATAAGGAAATGCAAAAGAAAGATAAACAAGTCCTATTGTAATCCACCATATACTCCAGTAAGGGTTGCTTAAACTGACAAAAAAACCTTTCAAAATAAAAAAATGATTTTTTTTACAGGGAATACTTTCATACTTTTCATTTTTTATTTTTTTATCAGAAAAAAATATTGAAATTCCTGTATAAATCAAAAAAGAACCTCCAAAAATACTTAAATATCTCTGAATAATCTCCTTTTTCAAAAAGTCACCAAAACCAAAAACTAATAATAAAACCATTAAAAATTCAAGAATTGAATGACCAATTATAATTAATGGTCCTGCTTTAAAATCTTTTCTTATTGTCTCTTCAACAGTAACAGCAAGAAGTGGTCCTGGACTTACAGCACCAGAAAAACCAATTAAAAAAGATGTTAAAAAAATTAAATATAATGGCATTTTTATAAATTCTCCAGTTCATATGTTAAGATAGCAATACTTACAACACTTGCTGTTTCAACTTTTAAAATTCTTTTACCGAGAGAAAGAGTAAAAAAATTATTTTTTTTCGCAAGTTCAATTTCTTCTTCATCAAATCCACCTTCAGGCCCTATAAAAATATTTATTTTCTTGCCTTTAATTTCTTTGCCTTTAATTTTCTTAATAAAATCTTTTATTGTAAATTCTCTTTCACCTTCCCAGAAAATAACTCCAAAATCTTTTTCTTCATCAAGACATTTCTCAAATTTCACAGGATTTTCAATTTCAGGAACAAAGATTCTTCCTGAAATTTTTGATGCTTCTTCTGCGATTTTTTTCCATCTTTTTACTTTATTTGCCTTTTTTTCTTCTGGAATTTTTACAACTGTCCTTTTGCTTATAACAGGGATTATTTTTTTAACTCCGAGTTGAGTTACTTCTCTTATTATAAAATCAAATTTTTCACCTTTAGGAATACACTGAAAAAGTCGCAAATCAAAAGGAAGTTCAGGATTAAAGACCTCTTTTTCTTCAACAATTTTCCCCATAATTTCATTTTTTTCTATTTTTAAGATTTCTATTTCATATTCTTTTCCGCTACCATCAAAACCAATAAATCTATCCCCCTCTTTAAATCTCAAAACATTTTTTAAATAATGTAAGGTCTCATTCTTTATTAATACACTATCTTTAATTTTTATACAATCTATACCTATATATATTCTCCTCATTTAAATTGCTCCAATAATATATTTGAAAATTTCAGTTGATGTTTGATAAATTTTTATATCCGAAATATTTTCAAAATAACTTTTTTCAGGATTGATTTCAACAATCTTTGCTCCACTCTCTTTTGCAATATAAGGCAGGTCAGAAGCGGGTCTAACAATTCCTGAAGTTCCTATAATTATAAATAAATCTGCTTTTTTGCTTTCAACTTCTGCTTTTTTAAATTCTTTTTCCGGTAATAATTCTCCAAAAAATACAATATCAGGTCTTTTCCTGCCGCCACAATCACATTTTATAAAATTCAGGATATATTTGATTAAATTTTTTCTTCCTTTAATATTCTTTAAACTCTCAATAAATCTTTCCAGAACTTCTTTTCCAATAAATTCTTGCTTTTTACATTTTTTGCATCTCCATCTGTAAATATTACCATGTAATTCAATAACATTTTTACTACCCGATTCCTGATGAAGGTTATCAATATTCTGAGTTATAAGAGATTTTAAATATCCCTTTTTCTCAAGTTCAGATAAAGTTATATGAGAAATATTTGGTTTTGCAATTAAAACAGGTGAAATAAAATCATAAATAAAATTAACAACCTTTGATGGCGAAATTAAAAATTTGGAAATAATTCCAGAAAAAGTTCCATAAATTTCAGGGTTATACTTTGTCCATAATCCTTCACTTCCCCTGAATTGAGGTATTCCGCTTTCTACTGATATTCCTGCTCCTGTAAAAGCAACTATATATTTTGATTTTTTTATAAGATTTAAAAATTCATCAATTTCATTCATAGAGTGATTTAAAAACTTTAAAGGCCTCAGCAACAAGTTCCTTAATTAAATCCTCAACTTTATCTGTTTCTCTATTTGATAAATACTTTAAAATCTCATTCCCATCCAATTTTTTAGAAACAATTTCACATGCCTCCCATGATAATATACTCCTTATAACCCTTTCAATTGCTTTTTCCTCATTATCATATGGTCTTGCCTGCATATCATGTCCTTTCCATCTATTAAAACCTGCATCCTGAATTAATTTTGCTATAACTATATTCATCCCATTTATTCTTGCACCATGGTCAATATCAAATTTCCCGGGTCCACCAAGTATTATTCCATCATTATATCCCTGACTGTTTATGTGCATATGAATAAGCATTTTATTATCTATTTCTTCAACTGTATCATATATATGGTCAAGTCCAATCATTTCTGAATGTCCAAATTCCTTATTAACTCCTTTCTTTTCAATTTTAATCCCATATTCTTCTTTTAATCGTTTCCATAATAAAATAGCACTTGCAACTGTTGGAATAAGCATTGCAGGATGACCTTCATTTGGTTTTGGTTCAATTGCAAAATATAATTTACCTCCTTTTTTCTCCTCATATTTACATAAATTTGCAATACTTTCTTTCAAATTTTCATACATTTTTTTAATAAAAGGATTTGCAATATCATATCCCCATGAACCATTCCATAGAACAAAAGTTGGCTCTTTATCTTTTAAAAATACGCTTTCCATCTTTTCATAGGTTATATCAACTGTTTTAATTCCAAATTCCTCTGCCTTTTTCCTTTCTTCAGGGTCAAGTGAAGCAATTCCACCATAAGCAAAATGAGAATGAGCACCTGGTGTTATTAATCCAAGATAAATATTGTTTTCTTTCATTATATCAACAACTTCATCAACATTTTCTTCATTTATTTCAGTATCATAATGGAATTCAACGCCAAGAATAATATTTTCAGGTAATCTCGGTTTTATTTTCTCTGATACCAATTTAATAAAATCAACTGAAGAAAATCTATCTGATTTCCATGAAGGTCTTACATCAGCAGGAACAAAACCACCTTTCCCAGGATTAAATGTCCATCTACAAATTGAATGATAGGAATATTCCATATCTACCTCCTTAATTTTTTATTTTGTAACTTCCTTTTCAGGTCTTCCTTCAACAAGCCATTCAGTATGAAATTCTCTCTCCTTTCCTTCCGGTGTCTTTAAAATTTCAGGATTATTAATTCCTTTTAATTTAAAATATCCGTGAGCACCAAAATAATCTCTCTGTAATGCACTTACAGAAGCAGAAAACATAACAGGACTTGTTATCTGTAAAATATAATCATAAGAATTTGAAAATGCGGGAACTGGAACCCCTGCTTTATGTGCAATTTCAATGAATTTTGCAAGTTTTTTAACATTCTTTTTAATAAATTCTGAGAAATTTTTATCAACAAGTAAATTCGGTAATTCTGGATTTTCTTTATATGCCTTTGTAATCTCATCAAGGAATTGTGCTCTTATAATACAACCTGCGCGCCAGATTTTTGCAATTTCTCCAAGATTTAAGTTCCAGTTATAGAAATTACTCGCTGCTTTTAAAAGAGCAAACCCCTGCGCATAAGAAGAAATTTTTGCTATATATAATGCATCATGAGCAATTTTTATTATTTCATTTTTTGAACCCTCAAATTTCTCTTTAACATCAAGTTTTAAAAGTGAAGAAACTTTCAATCTTATATCCTTATCCTGAGACATTTCTCTTGAAAAAACAGCAGAAGCAATTGTTGGAACTGGAACAAGCAATTCAAGAGCACTCTGAACAGTCCATGTCCCTGTTCCCTTCATCCTTGTAATATCCGCAACTATATCAACAAGATATTCATTTTCATTTAATTTATGTTTTTCCTTCATTAAATCACCTGTAATCTGAATTAAATAACTTCTCAAAATATCATTTTCTCCATTCCACTGAGTCATGATATCTCCAATTTCTCCAGAATTCATTCCAAATCCATTCTTTAAAAACCAGCAACATTCACCAATTAACTGCATATCTCCATATTCAATTCCATTATGAACCATTTTTACATAATGACCTGCACCATCAGGACCAATATATGTTACACAGGGGGTTCCATCATATGCTTTTGCTGCTATTTTTTTAAACATTTCTTCTATAAGTTTATATGCTTCATATTGACCACCGGGCATAATAGCAGGACCCTTTAAAGCTCCTTCCTCTCCTCCTGAAACACCTGTCCCTATAAATAAAATCCCTTTTTCAGACAATTCCTTATTTCTCCTTATTGTATCCTTAAAAAATGAGTTGCCACCATCAATTATAAGGTCTCCTTTATCAAGTAAGGGAGTAAGTTTTGAAATAAAATCATCAACTGGCTGACCTTCTTTAACCATAAGCATAATTTTTCTCGGTTTTTCAAGGTTTGCTACAAAATCAGAAATTTCATATGTAGGTATTATGTTTTTTCCCTTTCCCTGTGTTTCTACAAATGCCTTTGTTTTTTCTCCAGTTCTATTAAATACACAAACTGTATATCCATTCCTTTCAAAATTTAATGATAGATTTCTTCCCATAACTTCCATTCCAATTACTCCAATATCTGCCTTTTTCATAATTTCCCCTCCTTCTTTTGATTAAATTATACTTTCAAATTCAAAATAAATCAAAAATCTGAAAAATTTCGCCATAAAAACACCATTGACAGCGGTTATCTATTAAATTAAAATTGAAAATATGGAAAGAGAAAAACTATTAAACATCCTGAAAGAAAATTTAAAAAATCAGAATTTAATAAAACATTCTTTAGCAGTTGAAGCAGGAATGAGGGCTCTGGCAGTATATTTTGGAGAAGATGAAGAAAAATGGGCAATTGCTGGTTTATTGCATGATATAGATTATGAGAAAACAAAAGGAAACCCAAATTTACACTCAAAAGTAGGTTATCAAATTTTAAAAGAAATGGGTTTTGAAAACGAAATCTGTGATGCAATTTTAACTCATAATGAAGTTCATGGAATTTTACCATCAACAAAAATGGCAAAGTCACTTTTTTGTTTAGACCCTCTCTCTGGTTTAATAATCGCTTCAACCCTTGTCTTACCATCAAAAAAATTAAATGATTTGAAAGTAGAGAATGTTTTAAATAGATTTAAGGAAAAGTCCTTTGCGAAAGGTGCAAATAGAGAAATAATTAAAAAATGTGAAGAATATTTAGGACTTCCTCTTGAAAAATTTGTTGAAATTGTTTTAAAATCTATGCAGGAAATTTCAAACCAACTTGACTTGTAATAAAAATTAAAAACTGCTTCCTTTAAAAAAATCACATCGTATTCCTGTCGCAATCCCCTACATTAGACCTGAAGAACTGAAGAGCTGAAGGGATTAGGCAGAAAAGACATCTATTTTACTTCAGAACTTCAGCGCTTCAGCTCTATACCACTATCATCGTCGCAATCCCCCTACATTAGAGCTGAAGAACTGAAGAGCTGAAGTGGGTAGAAAAAACATTGATTTTACTTCAGAACTTTAGCGCTTCAGCTCTATATTTACTTCAGGACTTCAGCACTTCAGCTCTATAGCACTATCATCGTCGCAATCCCCTAAAAGCGGGTCAAGTTATTCCGACGCAGTGAATAGAGCAAGAGTATTAAGAAACAATGGATTTAAGTCGCAATCCCCTAAAAGCGGGTCAAGTCATTCCGACATTGGCAAACGATGGATAATGATAGTAGAATGGGATGGTATGTCGCAATCCCCTAAAAGCGGGTCAAGTTATTCCGACTCTTTTACTGCAGATATTGTAAAGAACCCAACCTTTACTGTGTCGCAATCCCCTAAAAGCGGGTCAAGTTATTCCGACATTTCTACAACCTTCCTGGCCATCTTCACCTCTTCTGGTACTGTCGCAATCCCCTAAAAGCGGGTCAAGTTATTCCGACTGTCATATTCATTTTGGAGGAATGAAAGCAACAAGAGATTTGTCGCAATCCCCTAAAAGCGGGTCAAGTTATTCCGACATTTTGAGGCATTACTTGTGCCACCTGTCCTAACATTTGAAGGTCGCAATCCCCTAAAAGCGGGTCAAGTTATTCCGACATTTTGAGGCATTACTTGTGCCACCTGTCCTAACATTTGAAGGTCGCAATCCCCTAAAAGCGGGTCAAGTTATTCCGACAAGTATAACAGGGAAAATGATATGAAAAGGACAGGGAAAGTCGCAATCCCCTAAAAGCAGGTCAAGTTATTCCGACTGTATAAAGAGAAATCAATTGTGGTGGAACGAGGAATTACAAGAGTCGCAATCCCCTAAAAGCAGGTCAAGTTATTCCGACTCCGTATTGTCAAAGAGCAAGTGTATCAATGCTTCCAGAAACCGTTTCCGCAAATCCCCTATTTTTCAACTTAATTTTTTTATATCATAAAACCTCAACTTTGTCAAATCCCTTGTCCCTCAATCAATTCCTCTTTCCGCAAAACCCCCCCTATTTTTCTCATAAAAACACATTTGCGCTAAATTATATAAAAATCCAAATCCCTTGTAATCTCTCCTATCCCTATTATATCAATTTTCTTAAGGCAGTTCTCGCAAATTATATAAATTCTTATGCTATCCTTCTCTTTATCTACTATATTTTTCGTCTTTTCTTTTATTTCTTTCAGTTGCTGTTCATTTATTATACATTCAAAAACACTATACTGGACTCTTGTCCCATAATTTTCAAGAATCTGGCTTACCTTATATCTTTTCTTATCATCCTCAATATCATAACTTATAACCACAAACATTTTATTTCATTTCAAAGGGTTGATATTCTGCATTTTCAAGGATTGTCTTTTCAAATTTTTTTATTTGATGATATATGAGTTTCCTGTAATTCATCTTTTCCTCTTCATAAGTTATTTCTGTTAACATCCTTCTTTCATACTGGCCAAGAAATTCTTTTATTGACTTTTCATTCAAATATATTTTATCTTCCTCTTCTTTAAACCCATCTTCTTTTATTATCTCCTTATTTATTATTTCAAGAACAAGCCGGTCTATAACTGGCTGTCTGAATTCCTCCATCAAATCAAGTGCTAAAGCAGGTCTTCCATAATCAACTGAATGTAAAAAACCAAGATATGGGTCAAATCCAGTTGCACATAAAATTGAAAAAACTTCACTTGTTAAAATAGAATATCCAAAACTTAATAATGAATTTACAGGGTCTTTCGGGTTTCTTGGCTGTCTTCCTGGAAATGAAAAATTTTTAAGTATCATTTTACCAAAACACTCAAAATAAATTGCTGAACTCCTTCCTTCTATTCCCATTATTGAATTAACTGAATTTTTTCTTTTTAACTCTTCAAGATTTCTATCTATTTCTTCAATATGACTTGAGAAATCCACTTCCGGATGGTTTCTCTGATATTTCAAGAGAGAGTTTTTTGCATTCTTTATTTTGCCTTCAACAATTTTTTTTGATATTTCAGTTTTAAATTCTTCTGATTTATATTTTTCAAACTGACTAATTCTTAAAAATACATTTTTTGACTCAATTGGCTGAAGTTTACCAATAAATTTACCATAAACTGTGAAAAATGAAGTATCTATTCCAGAAGTAAGTAAAAATTTTATTGCCTGAGTTGTAATCTGAACATTCCCAAAAATAAAGACCTTTTCAATTTTAAAGTCAGGAATTTCAAAAATTATATTTTCATCTTTCTCAATTACAATCCTTTTATCTTCCTTCTTTAATTTCGCACCCTGTTCTGTAATATAAAGGCAAGCCACTTATTCAAAATTTTATAAATTTATAATGTTCAAGTTTCTCTTTAAAGTCCCTGTCAAATTTTGAAATCCAGTGTTCTACATATCTTTTGAATTTTAAATAGTCATCTTCTGATGCACTTTTATTTTTATGCTCAATCCACAGTAAATCCCTTATATTTACCTGGTCCCTCATTCCCTTCAAGAATTTAATATTTTCATTTATAACAATTTCGTCTTTTAAACAATAAAGCAAAATCCATGAATGTAAAAGGGCTATTTTATCAGGAATTTCAGATTCTGCTCCAAATATCTCTTTGGTTATCCTTTTAAACTCCTCATTATACTTTTCTTTAATTTCCTCGTTAATGTCTCCAGTATCTATATCTCTCTGGGCAAGTTTAATCTGGGCAATAAGTTCAAGGGTTCTATAAAGTAAAATAACAGCAAAATCATAATGATTAATTTCTGCATATCTTTCTGAAGTCGCAATCAAATTTAAAAGTATTTTTTCGGAAAATTGAGGGTTTTTTAAAAGTTTAAAATATGATTCACCAGGGGTTTCGTTTTGTTTTAAAATTTCAAGAATTTTAATGTATCCTTCAAGTTTTGATTGCAATTCTGTTAATATTCCATACTGTCTTATTTTTTCATAAGCATCAAGGAAATTCTTATATGCTTTTTCAAAACCAAACTGATTCCACCAGTTAAATCCCTCTGCTATCTGTTTTTTTATCTCCACTCTTCTCGGGTCAGAAAGTTTTTGTGAAAGGAATTCATAGATTTTTATTGCCGGTCCAAAGTTATATTTATTAAAAAGTTCATCTGCCTTCCCCTCTTCAAGAAATCCTGTCTGTTCATAAGCATTTCCTATATATACTAACTTCATATTCTGACTATCTGGCTTTCCATTTACAAAGGGAGCATCAACATAAACAAGATTAAGCCCTTTAAGAGAAGAAATTATATATATACCGGCACTCATCCATTTTCTTCCACCTGTAGGGTCAACCGCAATCTCCTTATCATCCAGTCCTTCCTTTTTCATCCATTCGTAAATTTCAAGAAATTTATGAATTATATCCTTCACTTGATTCGGATTATCTTCTATATATTCTATTTTTACCTTTGTCACAGGAAGTTTTGAATACTGATAGATTTCGTCAATTGTCTTTTTACATTGTGGAGTGTCTGTTCCTATTAATCCAAGATATTCAGGTTCTATACTGCCAATTGAAAATTTAATCTGTTCACCCTGCGTCCCAACCGTTAATATCAATCCCTTATATTTTTTCATTTTTTTTTTAAGTATTTGTTTCTTTTAAAATTCCATATCCTAAAGATGTCTTTGCTCCTATTCCGTATTCCTTTAATGCCTCTAATAACAACCTTTTTGTTTTATCAAGAAGTCCTTCAGAATTTTTATCCTTTACCCCAAGATAGAATTCAAATTTTGTATTTTCCACTGTCAAAAACTTTATAGGAACTGGATTTTGCCAGTCAGCAGGTGTTTCTTTCCCTGCATAATACTCAGGATAATGTGGATTTATTATGTCTATTTTTAATTTTATCTCTTCAACTGGATATGCATCAAAAAATATTACTTTACCTTGTTTCTCTTGTGTTCCAAAGATTTCAATTAAGTCTTTGAAGGTAATTTTATCTATTTCCATATTCAAATCATCGCCTCTTTCTAATGCTTCAGCAATTCTTTTTATAGCATCTTCAAACTTTTCATTGTTTTTTCTATTATTATCTGCAAATTTCAAAACCGCCCAGTGTCTTGTAACACCTTTTATAGCACTTCCCGGAATATAAGGAATTCCATAAATGTAATGAAGTGTCATAGATGTTTCCTGTGGATGCGATGCCCCAAGACCAATAACAAGACGCCAGGAAGTTGTTGCTTCAAATTTTTCAAGATTATTCCCCATATTTTTAATCCAGTGTTCTATTCTTTTGTGGAGACATTTGAGAAGATCTGTATCTCGTAAAAGAAAATTAGTTTCTTTTATTACAAGTTGTAAATATTTGTCTTTATTTTCATTCTCTTCTTTTTTTTCTAAAGTGTAAGGGATAAATTTTCCAAAAATTAATGCTGGGTTTTTAACAACATCTAAAGAAATATAATACCAATCCTTTTTTTCTTCTCGCTTTCGTTTCTGGTCATATTCATACTTACCGATTTTGCTAATAATGTTCCTATCTTTCAAAAGCTTTTGAGTATCATCAGGATTATAAAGCCGATAATTTTCTTTAATTTCTCTCATTCTCCTTCCTCCTCTACTTCAATCAATCCTTCTGCAAATCTTTTAAGCCAGTTTAAGAATGCAAGGATTTCTTGAGTTACGTATCTATATGTTGAGGAATTACATGATATTACCCATTCAACAAGGTCGTTTTTCTCTTGAGGCATTTTTATTCTTGCAGTGTGGTCACTTTTCATATACTCTGTGAGTTGTTGATAGATTAAATCATATGCATTTCCTTTTTCTGATTTTGCTTTAATAAAGGCAAGCGTTTGTCCGAGACCATTTGAAAGAATCATTGTTGGAATTTTCCGAGCGTATGATTTATATTCTTTCTGTTTCTTAGAATTATCTTTAAAAATTTCGATTGCCTTCTCCACGCATTTATACGCAAACTCTGCTCTTCCTTTTTCAAGTTTAGTTATTATGGTTTCCTTTGTCATTTTTACCCTCCTGTTTCAAAATTTGAATTCTTGCAAAACCTTTTCCAATTGTCTGATTCCCTCCAATCTGGATAACTCCTGGAATTCCCAGTTCAAAAAACTGAAGAACTTTTTCTGCCTCTTCATCAGGAGTTTCTGCCTTAAAAATTCCTTTTGCTTCATCTTTTTCGACCTTCACTGGTGAAGCCATTGCAATTGAATAAAGAATTGTATCTTGAGGTAAATATTCTTCTGTCCATAAAGCACCACTCTGGACCGTTCCAGTTTTATCATCAATTTTTGTTCTCGTAATAACTTCTGTTGAACTTGTGACAAATTGCTCAAAATCATCGTCTGATAGAATTACCAAATCCTTTTCAAGTTTCTCTCGCCAGAATTTGTAAACATCATTTTCCTGCTGTGGGAAAATCTTTTGAGCAAAAAACTTAGCAATTTCTTTTACTTTATTCTCTTTCTCAGCTTTAAATGTATACTCTTCAAGAACGATTTGGTCGTCAATAAAGATTGTTGAGCCATCCGATATCCAGCAGTTACCTTCCTTAATTTCTTCTAAAAGTAAGTAATCAAATTTTTCTCCTGTTAACTTCAAATCCTCTTTAAACCTTTCAAGAACCATCGGACAGGTTATCCACGTAAATACACCTTTCAATGACTTTACAGGGAACAAAAGAATTCTGGCGTCGGTAAAAGCAAGGGCACCTGCATGGGCTTCTTCTGTATCCTCTGGACCGAAAACAAGGGAAATAATTTTTTTATCATTTATATTAATTTGCTGTGAATTTAAAGAAATCGGCTTGTTTGAATTCTCAAATGCTTCTCTTATACACCCCTTTAATCCCGATGCTTCAATTTTTGGAAAGTTTGTATGTCTTTCTCTTTGAATTGGCAAATCAACAAGTCCGGTGACCTCTCCGCCGCTTCCTGGATGAAGTGGTGTTTCCGCAATTATAAAAAAAAGTTTTGATTTTTTAAACATCTTGCACCTCCTTTCGGATTTTGTAAATTTTTGACTTTTCTATTATTTGCTTTCTAAAATTTTCGTCAATTCCCGTCTGGTTCAAATAATTTTCATATTCTTTGTGTTTTTCAAATGTTTTGTAAATGTAAATTTTGCCTTCGTGTTCAAAATAAAAAATTCTATATGGATTATCTCCATCATCATAAACATAATGTCCGTTTTTAATTTCTGTTTTACTTTTTCTTTTTTCAATATCACAAAACTTAGAAGTTAAAATGCGCATAATGTTATATTGTTTTTGAATTTCATCGTAAACCTCTTCTGGGGCATAAAAGATAAAAAATCTGCTTTTATACTTTCTCCATAAAATTTCTCCAATTGGACCTAAAGTAATATAAGTAATGTTATCAATTTTTGTTTCTTCATAAAGATTATTACACTCATTTAAAAAATTATAATTATCCCTGAGGTCATCCTTGGAGATAAAATTTGGGTGCGCTATTCTTTCAAAATATTCCCAGTATTCGTCAAATATATCCCAGTTTATATCAATTGGAATATATGGGATTTTGATTAAAGCGTCTGTATCTTCAAAAATATAATATATTGGGCATCTATTTACCTGAGCAAGGATTGTTAAATATGGTATTGTAGCTTTATATCCACCTGTTATGTTGATAATTACATTTTCCCAATATCCTTGAGAAATATTCTCAATCGTTTGGATTAAATTTACCATCCCTTTGTTAAACTCACTTCTATTCCAGATTTGAAGCCCTTCAATTTTTATAGGTCCCTTTATCTCGCAATCTTTTAGTTCATCGCAAGGTTGATACTTACTAAGTACTTTATATAATATTTCAGCAGCGAGGCGACTTAATGCGGTATCTGAATATAAAAGATAAATCTCCAATTCTTCATTTAATTCTTCTTTTAATTTTATAAGGCTTTTGATTTCTGCAGATGCACTTTGATTGTTTTTAAAGTAACTTTCCTTTAAACTTTTTTCAATATTTCCCTTTCTATTCGTCTCTTTATCTAAGTCATTTGCTTTGCTTTTATTGTTTTTAAAATAATTATAAGCATTTTTAAAATTGGTATCGTTGCTGTGCTCCAAATAATTTTCAAAAAGTGATGTACCAACCATTGTAATCACTTTTTTCATTGCTTCACTTCCCCAACCAAACTTAACCCAAACCCTTCTTCAGCGTTGATATCAGAGATGTTTTTAAGATGAAAAACTTCTTTAATTTTATCGACTGATGTGTCATCTAAAATTTTAAAATAATAAACGCTACCTGGTGGAACTGCTTTATACATCATCTTAGGTTTTTTATTTGCCAAATCCCATCCACCTATTAGATTGAATTTACCAATGGAACAGGCAATAAGTTTTAATCTTATTTTTTGGTGGTTCCCTTCAAAAGTTGTCTCATTAATCCAATCTGGAATCCAGCCTTTTTTAAAAATCACAGGAGTTGCAAAATAAACTTTAAAGATTTTATTATTCAATTGAAAATTTAATTCTCTTAGTTCCTTAAGTAAATCTTTTTCAGTTTTTTCAATTTTTACAATCCTCCAGTCAGCACCAAGTTGAACCTTGCCTTCCTGTGGGTAGGAATTTAATCCTTCAATTTCTATATAAAAAGATACTCCTCTTTCTAATCTTATCATAGGAATTCTGTATAAATGACCTTCTTCAGAAGATAAAGTTTTTCTACTTCTTTTGATTCCCGTCTTTTTTTCATAAGAAAAAATTTCTTTTTTCTCAGTAAACTCAAGTTGTTCTTCGTAACCCATCAAATAATCTTTTAGTGAATTTATATCCAAAAATTCATTACATTCTTCAAGCTCAAAATCATTTTTATTAACTAAAATCCTTTCCAAGGGATAATCTGATATAAAAATTTCAGGTTTGTTTATGAAATCAATATAAAAAAGATTATTTTTTTCACTTTTCGGTGCTCCTTTCTTTTGAAGCAAATCAAATGGCACAGGGAAATATATATTGTTGTCCAAACAGATAAAAGGTCCTTTTATTTTTAACCTTCCTTTTTTTATTTCTTTAAAGTTGCTTTTTTCATTTTTTATTATTCTGCCAAGTTCAATTTCATATTTACCATCTTCAAATTCTTTTAAACTTCCTTTTTCAAAAATAAGCCATGTCCATATTGCTCCATAAACTGTTGAAGGATAAGGAGGGAATATTGGTTTTGCCCAGGTTTCAGCCCCCATTGAAAAAGGTCTTCCATCTCTGAAAAATAGTGTATCAAGAGGTTTAATTTTATACCCCATTCTATTCCTCCTTGTTCATAAAACTTGCAATTTCAAGGAGGTTTGTAAAATTGTCAATGTTGATATTGGCTATGGCTTCACCAGTTTTCCAAAAAAGTGTTTTTGCTGCCTTAACAAAATTTTCTATAAATTTTCTTTTTTCTTCTTCTTTTTCATTAGGTTTTCCATTATAAGCCCTTGTAACAAGTCTTTTGAGTTCTGTATTTATTATTCCCTCCGAAACCGAAGCTCCTTTCAATTTGAGAAATTCCATCTTGAATTTTTGGATAAAACCATCAGAAATATATCTTTTATCTTTTCTTTCTCTATTCATACAATCTTTTAAATTTTTCAAAATTTTTGTTGTTAAGTCATTATCAATCCTCCATTCAGCAACTCCAACTCTTTCCTCTCCAGAATGTTTTAATAAGCAAATAGCAAATCTGTCCTTTCCCGCCTTCTTCGCTTTCTCATTCATTTCAAAAACCTTATCAATCACAATTTTTAATGGTTCTCTATAATGGGCAATTACAACACTTATTGAACAAGTTGCATTTTTACCCATTGTTAGGTAATAAACACCATCTTTAAGCACAAAACCAGAGTTGTTTGCGGTGTCATCGGTCTCAACTTTTATTTCCCCATTTTCAAATTTTATGTGTCCAGAAAAAGCCCATCTCAATTTTTCCATAACATCAAAGAGGTCTTTTAGATTCACAAAAGCAAGAACATCGTCACCACCAGCATAAATAAGTTTTCCAAGGTGTTCCTCTTCAACAATTTTTCTTACAAATTCAATAGCATAATTTCTTAACGCAGTTGATATTGCAGAATGGATGGCAGGAGTTAGGATTTTCTTTGGTATAAGCTGAATAAGCCCACTTTCTTTTTTATCTTTATTTTCTCCCTTAAATTCTTTTAGTAACTTTTCCCACACCTCTGAATTGTATGCGTATTGAATTTCTGGCAAAAGTTCACCAGAGAGCCATTTTCCCATATTGTCTCCATCAAGATAAAGAATTGCATAATATTTTTTAGGTTTACCTGCTTGCTCATAAAGTGTGTTTTTTAATAGGTCTTTCAATTCTTTAATTTTTTGGTAATCGATTTCTATTCCTAACTCATCTTTTATTTTCTTTTCTGTAAGGTTTTCTTCATAAAACCAGGACCCTTCAAGGGTTTCTTTTAAATTTAATTTTGGTAAAGAATGAATCTTAAGATATGGCATTCGAGTATACTCAAAAAATTTATCTTCATATTCCTTAAATTCTGGCAATTCCTTCGCTTTTTCCTTAAAATCAGCACAGGCAACTTCAGCAACAGATGGAAAAGAAAAATCTTTAAAGATAGAGTCAAATTTTTCTTCTAAATATATTTCAAATGTTCTTTTCAGGAAACAGAGGGCACAAAGTCCTTCACCGTCGGTTAAATATTTTTGTTCAATTTTATCAGTTAAATCGTAAGCCATCTGATTATATTTTAAAAATTTATTTTTGTTTTTACTTTCCCAGAAAAATAAGACATTTCTTTCCCCACAGACCGAACATTTTCTTCCTTCTTCTTGTTTCTGTTCAAATTCCCTTAAATTTTTCCTTGCACCCATTGATTTTTCAAGGGCTGTATAAAGAAGTTGATAAAGAAAACCGATGTTGGGAGAATGCTCTCCTTTTTCATTTGCAAATTTATATAGTTCTTTCCAGTTATTTATTTTGTCATCTGTGAAAAACTCTTTTAGATCGTCTATCTGTATGTCGTTATCTCCCCTCCTCCAAGGAATTGCAACCCAATATATCTGTGGAAAATCCGAAAGTTGATTTTGTAAAATTTCCTTCTGAGTATCGGACAATTTTACATCAATTTTTAATTCTTCTAAGATCTTTTCTTTCGCACTTTTGATTTCATTTTTAATTTTTACAATCATATTTTTTGCAAGTTCTTCAATTTTACTTTTATCTGTAGTCCCAATAATTGCAACAAATCTATTAGGAATAGTGGGAAGAAGAATGTCATCTGGATTAAATTTTTTAAGTTCTAACCCTTTATTTTTTAGATACCAATCCATCAATGGCTGTTTGTAAAGGTCTGGATAAATTATTGAAGCGGGACCGTAATTTTCAATTACCTCTTCCATGGCAATGAAAGTGAAATAGGAAAGGATAAAACTTCCCATATAGAAATCTTGCGTCTTTCTTGCCAGAGAAATAAATGATTTAACGGGACCAATTGTGAATAAAAATAATGAATTGTTTTGATAATTTTCATAAGCATTTATTGCTGTCGTAACCTTTAGATGTTCCCAGATTGAATGATCTGGAACTCTTGTATCTGCCGGAAGGATAGGCATATATTTCCTTAATTCTTCATTTTGAATTCTTTCTAAAATTTCTTCAAGTAAATTTCTCCAGATTAAAAGTGCTTTTTCTTCATCAGATAGATTTATGTAAGAATTAGAGATTTTTTTTAAACAAGATGAAATTTCACCAATAGAATTTTGACTGTCTAACTTAACATCTATTTTTTCTTCACTCAATGGATGCCTTATTTCAGTAAATTCTTCAACAATTCCTTTTGGTAATAAACTTCTTTCCATGCAGGATGCAATTTGGTCAGTATATTTCCCCTCTCCGATTCCAGAAACACCGAAAAATTTTGCATAATCTTTCGCTCTTTCCTCATGCTCTTGAATATTCAAAGGTTTATCTACAGGGTCATGAAAAAACTTTTTAAGAAAATCTTCATACCAATTCATAAACAAATCTCCTCTTTATTTTTTATATTATTTAAAAACTCTTCAATTTTAGCGAAATTTATTTTTTCCACTCGTTCCCTTTCCCACTCATTTTTCACTTTTCTTTCTTTTCCTGCAAATGGAAGCTTGGTGGATAATTTTATAATAACTGGAAAGTAATTCTTTTCTACTTTAATGAGTTTTATCATCAACGAAGAAGCCATTCTTTCCGAGATTCTTTCAAACCCATTCTTCCGCGAAGTTTTCTCATATGGAACTATTCTTATTATAAATCTATTATGCATTATAGGCATTCCAAAAGCTCCCATATTAAATATATCTGATTTGTTATTTTCTCTAAACTTATTAAAAATATTTCCAATTTTGTTCAGGGCTTTTTGCCAACTGTCTTCGGGGTCCAAAATAATTATTTTTGAATTTTTTAAATTTGGATATAAAGCAATACTACTTTTACAACCAACAATTTCAAAAATCTTGTCCAAATTTCCCTTCAATCTGTTTTTCAATTCTGTCTTAGAAGTATCATATAATCTAAAACTTAATTCATATAAATTCCCTTTGGCTTCTACTATTTCAAGATTTCCAGCACCTCTCCTTGCTCTCGTTCCAAATCCTCCGAGATAGATTGCTGTCCATAAAGATGCAAGTGCTTTTTTAAAAGATTCTTTTTCATAAGCAGAAAGTTCTATATTGAATTGAAAATCAGGTTTTATGTATTTTCTTATAATTTTTTCACCTTTCGTTTTTAAAGAAAATGTCGAATAGAACAAATATTTAATTCCAATATAGTTACTAATTTCAGGTTCTATGTTTTCTCCAATATTTTCTTTGTTTGGTTGAGGATAAATTTTTATCATAATTTTACTTTTTCCCTGCTCCTCTCCCGAACCCCCAAAAATTTCTGTCTCATCTTTTATGAGATTTTCAATATTATCATCTGCCCTTATTGCCCTCCACCAGAACCGCATCATTCCTTTAAACTCGGAGGGTCTCAATTCAGGAGTTTTGTTATCCGCCCCAGCCATAAACATTGGTGTAATAACTCTGCAAGTAAGTTTTAAAATTTCCATCGTATCTCCTTTTTCATTTTAACATTAATTTTTAAAATTTTCAAACTTCCAAATTGCCTCATCCCCTAAAAGCGGGTCAAGTCATTCCAACGGGGGCATAGTTTAGGTTATAATCCAAGAGCAAAAGTGTCGCAATCCCCTAAAAGCGGGTCAAGTCATTCCGACAAGTTTGAAGATATATTTGAAAATTCTTCAAGAGTGAAAAGGTCGCAATCCCCTAAAAGCGGGTCAAGTCATTCCGACATTAACTTTTTGGAGAGGTTTAACTCATCATAGAACTGAGTCGCAATCCCCTAAAAGCGGGTCAAGTCATTCCGACATTAACTTTTTGGAGAGGTTTAACTCATCATAGAACTGAGTCGCAATCCCCTAAAAGCGGGTCAAGTCATTCCGACTTGAAAATGGAACTCAATAAGGACGCAAGTCCTTTAGAGTCGCAATCCCCTAAAAGCGGGTCAAGTCATTCCGACAATTTTAAAGAAAATACTTGTAATTTTAACTATAAGTTATTGGTCGCAATCCCCTAAAAGCGGGTCAAGTCATTCCGACAATAGCAAAAAGACTTGCAGAAGCATATTATAATGAAGGTCGCAATCCCCTAAAAGCGGGTCAAGTCATTCCGACGATAATAAAAATAAAGACGTATTGGATTGAAAGCAGGTCGCAATCCCCTAAAAGCGGGTCAAGTCATTCCGACGTGAGTTTTGTGCAATCATCGAGGATACAGAAAAGGGGTCGCAATCCCCTAAAAGCGGGTCAAGTCATTCCGACATGGTAGGAACTGATGCTTCTTGTTTAGGAATGAGAGAAGTCGCAATCCCCTAAAAGCGGGTCAAGTCATTCCGACTCCGTATTGTCAAAGAGCAAGTGTATCAATGCTTCCAGAAACCGTTTCCGCAAATCCCCTATTTTTCAACTTAATTTTTTTATATCATAA
>Ga0272448_1000591_pt1 | contig 55502 bp, 46 predicted proteins | sample YNPCB0191_FD_202220 | JGI IMG/M metagenome (GOLD analysis project Ga0272448, IMG submission 202220) | Hot spring sediment microbial communities from Yellowstone National Park, WY, United States - YNP-CB-019-1 | ecosystem: Environmental > Aquatic > Thermal springs > Hot (42-90C) > Sediment... | reverse complement strand
GACTGCGCCGGGCCTTGTGTTTTTTGGCAAGAAGGTTTGCAAATTTTGAAGAGAGGAGGTAGAATAACTATGTGCTGGCCCTTGAATATGCAAAAACAGGAAACTCATTTTTGACCGGGAAACAAGGTCAGAATCAAAAAATGCCCGTAAGGGCATTAAGACACGCTTGACCAGGGCTATCACGATGATGGCCACAAAGTAGTCAGAATCAAAAAATGCCCGTAAGGGCATTAAGACCGACAATCCTTCGCGCCACTTTCTCGTTCATTTTAATCTCGTCAGAATCAAAAAATGCCCGTAAGGGCATTAAGACCGCTATAATGTAATTGCATTTGGCACACCTCCAAATGGTCAGAATCAAAAAATGCCCGTAAGGGCATTAAGACGTTTCGTACTGGATTAGTGCTTTGGCCATGTTGACAATGGGTCAGAATCAAAAAATGCCCGTAAGGGCATTAAGACGCGGCATCGCGTAAGTATCAATCTGCAACACCTACGTACTGTCAGAATCAAAAAATGCCCGTAAGGGCATTAAGACGCGCATATTTGCCGTCTGGGTTTCCAGGGGGTTAATTGAGTCAGAATCAAAAAATGCCCGTAAGGGCATTAAGACTCGCCTGCTGATAGGCGTCCCATTGCTCATCGGTTAGCGTCAGAATCAAAAAATGCCCGTAAGGGCATTAAGACGGTTCTCCCTATCCTAGCCCTGTGAGGGCCCCACCGTAGTCAGAATCAAAAAATGCCCGTAAGGGCATTAAGACAGGCCGGGGGGTCGCCGTTGGATTTGGTTTTAGTCAGAATCAAAAAATGCCCGTAAGGGCATTAAGACACGTCCAGATATTGCTATTTTCTAGGCGGTTGATGACGTGTCAGAATCAAAAAATGCCCGTAAGGGCATTAAGACGTAAGACGCCTTGTAATCCAGCGGCGGAAGGACGGGCTTGTCAGAATCAAAAAATGCCCGTAAGGGCATTAAGACCCACAATCCCAACCGCCCAAATTAAAACGCCCTCCACCTGGCGGGTCAGAATCAAAAAATGCCCGTAAGGGCATTAAGACGTGTATCCTCAGATAGCGACTGGGGATTACACGAGGCAGAGTCAGAATCAAAAAATGCCCGTAAGGGCATTAAGACCCCAGGGTGATGGCCGTAGTGCCCAGGGTAGTAATCTGGTCAGAATCAAAAAATGCCCGTAAGGGCATTAAGACCCTGATCGACCCGCGACATGCCCCAGGGCCACATGCCCGACCGTCAGAATCAAAAAATGCCCGTAAGGGCACTGGATTGATGATTGCAGGATTGATGATTGATGATTGATGATTGATGATTGTCGATTGCCGATTACAGCTGGCGAGGCAAGGCGCGAAAAGCGGCGCAGCCCAAAAATCCGAAAATCTGCAATCCGAAAATCTACAATCCCCTGTCAGAATCAAAAAATGCCCGTAAGGGCACTGGATTGATGATTGCAGGATTGATGATTGATGATTGTCGATTGATGATTGATGATTGTCGATTGATGATTGATGATTGATGATTGCCGATTACAGCTGGCGAGGCCAGGCGCGAAAAGCGGCGCAGCCCAAAAATCCGAAAATCTGCAATCCAAAAATCTACAATCTACAATCTAAAAATCTACAATCCCCAAATCGCAAATCTCACCACACCCCCACTGGAAAAGCGCGTTGTGCGCCCGTATAAATGTAGTATAATAAAAGCACTCACAGACCGGCCCAACGATGAGTGCCTTCTGTTGTTTTCCGACGTCAGGCAGTCAAGGAGTATAGTGCGTGCCTTATTGATGACGGAATCTTTTTTTCTGGTGTACTTCCTCGGCTGTGTTTGTGAGCAGCCGAGTTTTTTGTTACCCTGCCTGTGAAAGGAGGTGAGAAGTTTGACGATAGTCACATTGCGCAACAACGAGTCTCAGGAACAGTTGCTCAAGCGCTTTCGTAAGAAGGTCGTCAAGAGCGGTGTACTGAGCACCGTGCGCCGCAAGCGCTGGTTCATCTCCAAGAGCGAGCAGCGTCGCATGGAACAGAAGAAAGCGTTGCGTCGACTCAAGCGACGTCAGGAGAAAATGAGCGAGTAAACCTCGCCCGAGTGCGAACCGGACTGTTTGGAGGCTATATGACAAAAGACGAGGAGAAAATCGTGGTCGAGGGGACAGTCGTCGAGGCGCTACCCGGGACGCAGTTTCGGGTACGACTCGATAACGGCCATCAGATTCTGGCCTACCTTTCGGGCAAGATGCGCAAGTACTATATTCGTATCTTGCTCGGTGATCGGGTCAGAGTGGAAATGTCCCCTTATGACCTGACGCGTGGCCGCATCACCTATCGGCAAAAGAAAGCCGCAGAGGAACCCGAAATCGCCGAATAGCCTCCCCTGAGCACTTATTCCTGAAAACGAAGCCCCTGCCCGAATCCGGACAGGGGCTTTTCCCTTTTTGCAATGGCGACCCTCGCTCTGTAGCGCCTTCTCAGGCGGCACCTTCCTTTTGGGGTTCGCCGGAGCCATCGTAACGCATGGCAGCCATCTGCGCATAGAAATTCCAGCGCTGCCGTGCATCCGCCTGCGCCAGTTTGAGCAGTTGCTCGGCGCGCTCCTCGTTGCTCTGCACCAGCATGCGGAAACGCGTCTCGTTGTACATGTACTGCTCAACCGGGATGCTCGGTTCTTTGTAATCCAGCTGCAGCGGATTCTTGCCCTGCTCCACCAGACGCGGATCGTAGCGATAAAGCGGCCAGACGCCCGATTGCACAGCCAGTTTTTGCTGTTCCAGACCTTTGGCCATGTCAATCCCGTGAGCGATGCAGTGACTATAGGCGATAATAAGCGATGGGCCCGGGTACGATTCGGCTTCCAGGAAAGCCTTGAGCGCATGCTGATCGCTGTACCCGATTGCCACGCGCGCCACGTAAACATACCCGTAGGACATCGCCATCAGTCCCAGGTCTTTCTTGCCGATGCCTTTCCCCTGAGCCGCAAAGCGCGCTACTGCGCCGCGCGGCGTGGCCTTGGAGGCCTGACCGCCGGTGTTGGAATAGACTTCGGTATCCAGGACGAGCAGGTTGACATCGCGGCCGGTGGAAAGAACGTGATCCAGGCCGCCATAACCAATATCGTAGGCCCAGCCATCGCCGCCGACAATCCAAACCGACTTCTTGACCAGCGCGTCGGCCACAGCCAGCAGGTTGGCCGCCTGAGGATGCTTTGAACCGGCCAGGCGTTGCTTCAGGATGGCGACTCGTTCGCGCTGTTGACGGATACCCGCCGCGGTAGTCTGATCGGCATTGAGCAGAGCATCCACCAGTTCCTGACCGAGTTCGTCCACGAAGGCCGGGAGCAAGTCGCGGGCATATTCTTGCTGCTTGTCAAGCGCCAGGCGGAAACCCAGACCAAACTCGGCGTTGTCTTCAAAGAGCGAGTTCGACCAGGCCGGCCCGCGCCCTTCGCGGTTGACCGTCCAGGGTGTCGTCGGCAGGTTGCCGCCATAGATGGACGAGCAACCGGTTGCATTGGCGATCAGCGCCCGATCGCCAAAGAGTTGCGAGAGGAGTTTCAGGTAAGGAGTTTCACCGCAGCCGGCGCAAGCGCCCGAAAACTCAAACAGCGGCTCCAGCAGTTGTGAATTCTTGATCGTGGTTGGGGTAAAGGCGCTCAGGTCCACCGCCGGCAGAGACAGGAAGAATTCCCAGTTGCGGGCTTCGCTGGCGCGCAGCGGAGGTTGCGGAGCCATGTTGAGCGCCTTGCGCGCCGGATTGGTTTTGTCTTTGGCCGGGCAGGCCTCCACACACAGCGTACAGCCGGTGCAGTCCTCCGGCGCGACTTGCACAGTATAGGCCATGCCGGGAAATTCTTTAAACTTGGATTCCATCCATTTGAAGGCCGCCGGGGCCTGCTCGAGGAATTTCTTGTCATAAACCGTATGCCGAATCACCGCATGCGGACAAACGAAGACGCACTTCCCGCACTGGATGCACAAGTCTGGCTCCCAAACCGGAATCTCGAGCGCGATGTTGCGCTTTTCCCATTTGGTCGTGCCGGTGGGGAAGGTGCCATCCACGGGCATTGCCGAGACCGGCAGGCTATCGCCCTCATAGGCAATCATCGGCCCAAGCACCTGCCTGACGAATTCCGGCGCCTCATCGGGTACGGGTGGGCGGCGCCTGAAGGTGCTGGTGACCTTATCAGGCACCTTGACCTCGTGCAGGTTGGCCAGAGCCTGATCTACAGCGGCAAAGTTCTTTTGCACGACGGCTTCACCGCGCTTGCCATAGGTCTTCTGAATCGCCTTTTTGATCTGGGCAATGGCCTCCTCACGCGGCAGGATGCCGGAGATGGCAAAGAAGCAGGTCTGCATGATGGTGTTAATGCGCGCTCCCATGCCGGTCTTCTCGGCCACGTCGTAGGCATTGATCACGTAGAACTTCAACTTCTTCTCGATAATATCGCGTTGCACTTCCTGCGGAAGGTGATCCCAGACTTCCTCCGGGCCATAGATGCTGTTGAGCAGGAAAACCGCCCCCGGCTGGGCATACTTGGTCATATCGAAACGTTCGAGGAAGGTGAACTGGTGGCAGGCGACAAAGTTAGCCGTGTTGGGGGTGATGAGGTAGGGCGCCTGAATCGGTTTCGGCCCAAAGCGCAGGTGTGACACGGTCAGTGTGCCGGCTTTTTTGGAGTCATAGACAAAGTAGCCCTGGGCATAGTTGTCGGTCCCCTCACCGATGATCTTGATGGAGTTTTTATTGGCCCCAACGGTGCCATCTGACCCAAGCCCGAAGAAAACGCAGCGCACCGTCTCCGGATGCTCGACCGAGAATGAGGGATCATACTCCAGGCTGGTGTGCGTGACGTCATCCACGATCCCGACCGTGAAGTGATTCTTGGGACGATCCTTCTTGAGTTCGTCCAGGACGGCCTTGACCATCGCCGGGGTGAATTCTTTGGAGGAAAGGCCATACCGTCCGCCGATCACGGTCACGTCGTGGCGTCCACCTTCGACCAGGGCGTTCGTGACGTCCTGATAGAGCGGTTCACCAATGGCCCCGGGTTCTTTGGTGCGATCGAGCGCCGCTATGGCCCTGACCGTCTTGGGCAAAGCCGCGAGGAAATGCTCCACCGAGAAAGGACGGTACAGGCGCACCCGAATCACGCCCACCTTCTCTCCGCGCTCCACCAGATAACGGACGGTCGCTTCGGCAGTCTCACCGCCGGAAGCCATGATCACAACGACGCGTTCCGCGTCCGGCGCGCCGATGTAATCGAACAGGTGGTACTGGCGGCCGGTCAGGCTGGCGAACCTGTCCATGGCTTTCTGAACAATGGCTGGCGTGGCCCGATAATAGGGATTGACCGCCTCACGCGCCTGGAAGAAAACATCGGGATTCTGCGCCGAACCACGCAGCACCGGCCGATCCGGGTTCAGGGCGCGGGCGCGGTGGGCGTGGACGAGTTCATCGTCAATCATGGCGCGCAGGTCGTCGTCGCCCAGCTGCTCGATTTTTTCCACCTGATGCGAAGTGCGGAAGCCGTCGAAGAAGTGCAGGAAGGGGACGCGCGCCTCAAGCGTGGCCGCCTGTGCAATACAGGCAAAATCATGCGCCTCTTGCACCGAGCCAGAAGCCATCATCGCCCAGCCGGTCTGCCGACAGGCCATCACATCGGAATGATCGCCGAAAATCGAGAGGGCATGCGTGGCAACCGTCCGTGCCGAGACATGAAAGACAGTGCTGGTCAGTTCACCGGCTATTTTATACATATTGGGGATCATCAGGAGCAGGCCCTGGCTGGCCGTGAAGGTAGTAGTCAGCGCGCCGCTTTGTAACGAACCATGCACGGCGCCCGCCGCCCCGCCCTCTGATTGCATCTCAATCACCAGAGGCACCGTCCCCCAAATATTCTTACGCCCCGCCGCCGACCACTCATCGGCGAACTCTCCCATGTTGGAGGAGGGAGTGATCGGGTAAATGGCAATGACTTCGTTGGTACGATGAGCCACCGAGGCGGTAGCCTCGTTCCCATCAATTGTGACTTTGATTCGGTCCATGCTTCTCTCCTTTGCAGTACTCAGAGCATTCGCCCTGGTATAGAAACACGTCGCACGCTGTGCGCGATTGTAACCGCTACCCACAAAAAAGTCAAATTTTTATGATAATTTTATAGTATATTGGACTTCACTGGAAATAAGAGCGAGAAGACGGCTTGAAAGTACGTGTTCCTCCGTGTGTATCCGTGTCCTGTCTCTGATAAAGTCTGCTGATCTGGCCGGTGGGATGAGGTTAACGGCGCAGCGAATCAGGTTTAGTTTATCGCGCCTGTACCTCCTGAGATAGTTACAAATAGCACAAATTCTCTTGCGGGTTGTCATACCAACCCAATCCCTTATTTTACCCCCAACTCCAACATTTTTCTAACTTTGCACTGATGAACTTCATACGAAAGCGGGATAAATTAAAAGCGCACAATCAAACGATAAAACTCTATGGATAAGGAGGTGTTGCCTATGTCCAACCTGATTCGCTGGGAACCGATGCGTGAAATCATGTCCTTGCGCGAGGCAATGGATCGCCTCTTCGACGATGCCTTCACCCGACCCATCAGCCTGATCGGCACGACCATTCCGGCGATTGACCTTTACCAGACGAACGATGCGGTGGTCGTCAAGGCGGCGCTGCCCGGTTTCAAGCCGGAGGATGTTCAGGTCTCGGTCACAGGCGATGTACTCACCCTGCGCGGTGAATACAAGCAGGATGAGGAACAGAAGAACGCCACCTACCATCTGCGCGAGCAGCGCTATCAATCCTTCGAGCGCTCGGTAATGCTCCCGACGCAGGTGGAGACCGAGAAGGCCAAAGCCGATTTCGAAAATGGCATCCTGACCATCGTATTGCCCAAGTCGGAAGAGGTCAAACCGAAGACCATCACCATCAAGGCCAGATAATCTTCCCCGTGGAATGCGGAGCGACGAGACGGTGGGCCAGAAACCCCGCCGTCTCGTTTTCTATTGACCGGGCTATGCTTCCAGCCCGTGCGCGGCGATCAAAGCGGTATCCCGAATCAAAGCCTCGGTGGGCCCTTCGGCGACCACATGGCCTTCATCCATGATAATCATGCGAGGCAGCAGTTCGCGGACCATGGCCAGGTCGTGGGTGGCAACCAGCATGGTCAGCGGCAGATCGCGCAGCAGGTTGATCAGGCCACGGCGCGCGCGCGGGTCGAGGCCGGCAGTTGGTTCATCCAGCGCCAGCACTTCCGGCTGCATGGAGAGGACTGTCGCGATGGCGATGCGCTTCTTTTCACCGGCGCTCAAGTGGTGCGACAGGCGCGAGGTATACCCCTCCATATGTACCGCCTGCAGCGCAGCGCGCACCCGTTCTTCGACTTCAGATGGCGGCAGGCCCTGATAGATAGGCCCGAAAGCCACGTCGTCGAAAACGGTCGGCGAGAATAACTGGTCATCAGGGTTCTGGAACACCAGGCCGACAGCCGCGCGCACGCGCCCCAGATTCTGCTCGTTGACCTCCATCCCGCACACCCGCACCCATCCCGTGTGTCCGCGCAGGATGCCGTTCAAATGCAGGAGCAAAGTGGACTTCCCCGCGCCGTTTGGCCCGACCAGAGCCACTTTTTCCCCCGGCGCAATGTGCAGCGAAACGTCCCGTAGAGCCTGACGGCCATCCGGATAGGAAAACGACAGATGTTCGATCTCGATGGAATGGTGCATGATGAATCTCGTTCAACCCCAGCCAAGAAAACTCAGGGTCAGCAGCAAGCTCAGGAGGCCGAATCCCATGATCAACGCCGCCCAGGCGCTGGCGGAGAGAGGAGGAAGCGGCAAAGCGCGCGTCTCGCCGTCGTAGCCGCGTGCCAGCATGGCGGCATAGATGCGTTCGCTGCGCTCAAAGCCCCGCAGGAACAAACTGCCGGCCATGCCACCCGTCACGCGCGCCCGCCAGAGCAACCTCCCCCCGGCACGCCGATCGGCCACCTGACCTGCGCGCGCCGCCCGCGCTCGCAGCAGGCGCAACGCCTCGTCCACCAGCACGAACAGGTAACGCCACATCATCCCAAACATTGCCACCAGCAAGCGCGGCACGCCGACGCCACGCATCGCCTGTAATAACTGTGGAAACGGCGTGCATGCAACCAGCACCATAGCCACCTGAATGGAAAGCAACGACTTGATGACCACGCTGACGAAGCGTTCCAGCCCCTCAGCATACACCGCTAACCGCGGCGCGCTGGTTGGCAGGGCCAGGAGTATCTCTTCACCCCGGATGAAGACCAGCGGCAATGCCGCCAGAGCAAACGGCAACGCCAGCGCAGCGCGCCGCCATACGTATCCCAGCCCAAGGCCGGATAGAATCTCCACGGAAAGCAACAACGCCAGAAACAGCAAGTGAACTGGCCAGGCTGTTGGCGGCGTCAACGAGATGGCCAGGATAAACGCGACTGCCAGCAGAAACTTGACGCGCCCATCCAGACGGTGAACGGGGCTGTCGCCGGGCCGGTAAGGGTCGAGAAAGTGAACGTGCATGGTACGGCAGGCAGATGGCGGGAGAGTCACGACCTCCGCGCCACCTGCCTTCTCCAGTCGAGCTTACGGTTTTGCCGCCGCGCGTCGGGCGCGGGCCACCCCCAGGGCCACGCCAAAGACCAGCAGGGTGCCCAGGATACCAGCCAGGATTGTGGCCAGTGTCTCATTCGGAATGCCGGGGAAGAGGTAATCGGGAATCAACGTGTAGAGGGGTTCACGCGCGGCTTCCAGGAAGCCATGTTGTTCGGCTACCCATTCCAGGCCATCGGGATGGGCAGAGGCCAGCGGCGAGAGAACGGTCAGCAGGAGAGCGAAGAGCAACCCGCCGACCCAAACCGCCTTACTTCCGCGCGGGGCGGCCTGCGTCCCAGACAGCAAGTCACGCCGCGCCGCGTACACCAGCGCCAGCGCGCCCAACGTGATCAGTCCTTCGCCGATGCCGATCAAGGCGTGAATCCCGCCCATTGCCGGCACCGCGATGTTGGCCGGCGAGGTGCCTGAAACGGCCAGTTCCAGTGCACAGGCCAGCGCCGCAATCACAATCGAGAGCCAGGCCGCCACGAAGCCGCCGACAAAGATACCCCACGACTTGCCACGTGCCAGTTTCTGAACGGTGGTGTAGGTAAAGTGCGCCACCGCCACGCCAACGATGGCCATATTGAACAGGTTGGCACCCAGCGCCAGCAGACCGCCATCCTGAAAAATCAGCGCCTGAATGCTGACCACTGTGGTCATGACCACCATGGCTGCCCAGGGCCCAACCAGAATGGTCGCCAGCGTTGCGCCGAGCAAGTGCCCCGACGTGCCGCCGGTGACGCTGAAGTTGAGCATCTGACCGGCGAAAATGGTTGCGGCCAGCACGCCCATCAAGGGTACCAACCGCTCCCCTATCTCCTGGCTGACACGCCGCAAAGCATAACCGATCACGATCACGGCAACCAGCCACAGGAAAAGGGCCACCACCGTCGTCAGGAAACCATCCGGGATGTGCATTGGCTGAGGAGCCAGTAACATGACAGAAACCTCCAGAGAGAGTATGGGATGACCTGCCTTGAGACAGGCTCAAGGCAGGTGTGTTACAACGGATTGGCGCACTGCGGACAAAGGCCGAAGAACGTCAGGTGGCCGCTGATGGCGCGAAACCCCGTCTCGGCCTCCAGCGCGGCCAGCAGTGGGCGCAGGCGCGTATCCTCTATCGTTATCTCTCGCCCGCAGCGACGGCAGATCAAATGGTGATGTTCTGCGCTGGCCAGTTCATAGGTCAGGTGACCGCCTTCTTGTAGCGCAGGATACACCACGCCGTTTTCGGCCAGGAAATTCAACGTGCGATAGACCGTAGCCTCGGTCATCCCCGTCTGGCGAACGCGCTGGTAAATGGCTGTGGGAGCCAGGTGCCCGCCATCGTGCAGCGCCTGTAAAATCGCCAGTCGCTGTGGCGTCATGCGAAACCCCCGTTCGTGGAGAAGTTGTGTCAAACGTTCGATACAGGACATAGGGCGAAAGCCGATATTCAGAGCAAGGTTGTGCCTCACGGCAGGTCACCGCTGGCATCAGGATACAGGTCGCCAGCGGTGAGAGCGACGGGAACAGCGTTAGCCGCGCCGGAGTGCTGACGGGATGCGGCACGCGGGCGACACCTTCCACCAGCCTGTGAGGGAACAAGCCGGGCCGGAACGGCCGGATTGCGCCAATTGTTCGAGCAGGCATGGAAGCAAGCCACCCCGCTTTTTATAGTATTACTTATTGCAAATTTTATCATTTAACAGTCGGGCTGTAAAGGACAAAAAGTGTTCGGAAATCGCCATTCACTTCAGGAGCCGGGTGCTCACGCCCCCCTCATGCAACCACGATAGGACGTTAGCATGGATCACCGTGGGGCCCCCAGCCGCCCCACAATGGCACCGCGCTGCCTCCTGCCTGGCGGCGGGATTCCGCACGGTATGGTTTCTGTGGCAACCGGCCCGCTTCACCCCTCTGGCAGGCAGATAGGCAGGCGCACCGTCATACGGCGAATGTCATCACCGCGCCGTTCGACAATGCGAATCGCCACCACGCTCATATCATCGGCCGGTCGGCCATCGTCCAGGCGAATAGCCTCGTTGAGCAGGGCATCGGCGATGGCCTGCGGGGGAGGGTCTTGTTCCTCGAGCATCGCTTGTAGCGAGGTAGCAATATCCATGCGTTGGGCGCGTCGTTCGCCAGCGTGCAGTATGCCATCGGTGAAGAGGACGATGGTCAGGCCGGCCTCGATGGGCATTTCACTGATGACAGGACGTACGCTGCGCGAGAGGCCGATAGGCGGAGATTCGGCGTTCAGGCAGTCAATGCGATCACCGCGCGCGACATAGATTGGGGCCGGGTTATTGCGGGTCAGCACAACGGTGGCTGTTTGCAGGTCAATCGAGGCGATATTGAGCGTCGAGATGACTTTTCCCTGTCTTTCTGTGTACAGCAAATCCGAGGCGGCCCGCGCCGCCGCGCCGTCGCGTACCCCCTCGGCCAGCAAGGCAATCACTTTGCGGACGACCATCATCGAAACCGTCTTGGCCCCACGCCCCGACGTTTGTCCGTCTGCCAGAACGACCGAGAGGCCCCCGTTGGGGCGTTCGACGATTTCGAGCGTGTCACCGCTTTCGGCACTGGCGTATTTGTTTGTCTTGGCGACGGCGATTTGAACTTCCATGCTTTCATTTTACTGCGTTTCACGCCGTGCTTCAATATGGGGTCTGTTACCGGTGTGGCTCAAATTTTCGGGAGAAGTGGGCAGTCAGCGGGCTTTTTGAGAGGTGATTGATCCATGCCAGGGGTCAGGTCGCCCAAAATAGCAATCATCAGGCTGAGTTTTTCGATTGTTCCCGCCACTACCGGCCACAGTTTTGCGGCACATTCGGAATGGAGCAAACCGTCCACGAATGGGCATCATGGACGGTAGACGGCGGACGATGGACCGTAGACGCCCGTAGGACGGGCTTCCCAGCCCGTCAGGAGACCGTCCACGAACAGGGAACGAATAAGCGAATGCAGACGGCGGGCAGCGGACGACCGCAGGACGGGCTTTCCAGCCCGTCAGGACATACCATCCATGAATGGGAATATGAGGCAATGCGTGGATGCTGCCTCGAGTCTCGACCAGATTGGGGGCGCTCCTGCCCTGGAGCAAAATTGCCCCGTATCGGCCAGCGTCAATCCGATGCGGGCAGATGGACAGGGACGAGGGGCGCAGCGCGCTGCGCCTGCTCGGAATCCAGCGTCGCCAGGGCGGCAGCGAAACGGCGCGCCACAGCCACATACACCGCGTCACTGCCGCGCAGATGGTGGGCGGCGGCAACTTTGGCCGCCTCTTCGGCCAGGTCGTCATCGAGGGGAACGAAAGTGATGTCTGGAAAGCGGGCGACCTGCATCGCAAAGGCATACCCCAGGTCGGGCTTGCCCTGTCCGTGCCCGATGGCGGCGGCAATTTCGACGATGACCAGGGTCGGTATGACGAACAGTGCACCCTTCTGCCGTACTTGAAGAAGAAAATCTTTGCTTGCCTGATGCGCCGGTTCAGAGGGGATGAAGGCGCTGACGAAAACGCTGGCATCTACAGTAAAAACATCGCTCATCGGCGCATCTCCGAGGGGGTTTCCACGTGATTTTGACAGGCTGGAAAGCCTGTCCTACGAGGTATTCTCACCGGCGCATCTCTGAAAGGATTCCCACGGCGCTCTTCTCGCTTTGCCAGTTGCGTGCAATCTCTTTACCCAATTCTTCCAGCCGCGCCCAGACTTCATCCGCGTCCGGCTGAGGAGGCAGGGCATCCAGCGGCACCAGGACGGCTGCCGGGCGTCCGCGTTGGGTGATGATGTAGCGGGCGCGGCGTTCTTTGACGGCGCGCACCACTTCCGAGGCGCGCGCTTTCAGTTCGCGGATGCCGATTGCTTCCATTGGGGCCTCCTTTTGTGGTCACTTCTGCACTCTATTGTAGTCACTTTGGGGTGGGGCGTCAATCACCTGATGGAAACCGTCCCGAAGGCTTTGACCCTTCACTTTGTGCAGGGTATGCCTTCGGGACGTTCTCTTTTACGCCACCACTTCCCCTTCCACCACAGGGACATCGCGCAGGATTAATCCTGCGCTACCCCGCTCCACCTTGATAATGTCGCCTTCCTTGAACTCGCCGGCCAGAATCTTCAGCGCCAGCGGATCTTGGAGGCTGTCCAGCCGTCAGGCAGGGTTCGCACGAAATGACACATGTGGGGTGATTTATCGTATAATCAATTTCAGGTAACCTCTATGCAAGCCTTGACCTTTTGGAAAACGATTACCATGGATACTGCCAACCTGCTCGAATCGCTGATTGGTTTTCTGCAAGCGCAAGGGGTTCGCTTTTGTGTCATTGGCGGGCAGGCTGTGAACGCTTACGTGGAACCACTGGTCAGCCTGGATTTAGATCTGGCAGTGGCGGTGGAATCGCTTGAGGATTTGGAAACACGCCTGGCAGAGCATTTTCATGTGCGGCGTTTTCCTCACAGCCTGAACATCTCCCTGCCTGGTTCTGATTTGCGGGTGCAGATTCAGACCGATGAGCGTTACCGGGCTTTTGTAGATGGCGCATCCGAAGCCGAAGTGCTGGGCATGAAATTGCCCGTTGCCCGCCTGGAAGATGTTTTGCAGGGGAAAATCTGGGCGGCGATGGACGTGGAGCGGCGCGGTAGCAAACGCCAGAAAGACCTGGCGGATATTGCCCGTATTCTGGAGACTTATCCGCACCTGCGGGAAAATGTCCCGTCCGAAATTCTGGCTCGATTGGAAATGTAATGCACAACGTCCCGAAGGCTGTTCCACCTTCGGGACGTTGCGTCTCACGGGGAGATTGCCGCTGGGATTTTTTGGTAGAGAAATTCCCGCATGTCGCTGGCGGCGCTGGCATGTTCAATCGTAATGCTGACCACGTTGCCGTCCTTGTCCAAATCGGCGTCCAGAGATGCCCGCCTGCATTGTCCTGCTTGCAAGACGGAGAGCGCCTAAATCCCTTTCTCTAAAATTTCAACAACGCCTGCAATCAATCGTTTGAGCATTGCTTTTTTCAATACGCCAATCGTTTCTGCAATCAGAGCGGCATTCGCCGTAAACAATTTTCCCGGTCTTGCATAACTGGCCACGCGCAGCGAACCGCTTCGAAAATCCTTTTCTGTCAATGGGATGGCTTTCTCATCGCCATACGGATTACTCGTTACCTGGCAGAGAATCCAGTCATCGCGTCCCGCTTCTGCAAGCACAACGGCAGGCCGCATTTTCGCACGCGACAAATCTGAAATGGAAACGGGACGAGAACTACTTGCCCGACTGCAGGTATGCCCACGCTTCATCCTCCTCAGGGCGGTCCCAGTCTTTTGCGAGCGCGGTTTCGCTTAACAATGCTGTCTCCGCAACAGGCATCGGTTCATCCAGAATGGTCAGGATGGCACGGCGAGGTCCGGGCAGTTTCTCCATTTTAGGAAGTCGAATCGTGCCGTCTTTTTCGATGATGACTTCGATTGAGCGTAGTACCATCTTGCACCTCTGCTTTTTATTATACCCTCACTCTCCTGCCAGTTCCCAGATATTCTGACCTGCCTCGCCTCATGCAAAAACTCGTGACCTTTGTTTTGTTTGCCGGCAAAAACCGTCCCGAAGGCTTTGACCCTTCACTTTGTTCAGGGCATGCCTTCGGGACGTTCTCTGTTACGCCACCACTTCCCCTTCCACCACAGGGACATCGCGCAGGATTAATCCTGCGCTACCCCGCTCCACCTTGATAATGTCGCCTTCCTTGAACTCGCCGGCCAGAATCTTCAGCGCCAGGGGGTCTTGCAGTTCGCGCTGGATGGCGCGCTTGAGCGGACGGGCACCGAATTGCGGGTCGTAGCCGACTTCGGCGAGATACTCGCGGGCGGCTTCGGTCACTTCCAGGCGGTAGCCCTTCTCGGCCAGCAGGCGGCTGACGCGGCGCAGTTGAATATCCACGATGCCGGCCAGATGTTCCTTGCCCAACGGGTGGAAGACCACGATCTCGTCAATGCGGTTGAGGAACTCCGGGCGGAAGTGCGCCTGCAGCACGCGGGTGATCTCATCGCGGCTCACGCGATGACCGTTCTCCCAGAGCGTGTTGCCCAGGTTGGAGGTCATGATGATCACCGTGTTGCGGAAGTCCACCGTGCGGCCCTGACCATCTGTCAGGCGGCCATCGTCGAGCAGTTGCAACAGGACGTTGAAGACCTCGCTGTGGGCTTTTTCGATTTCGTCGAACAGCACCACGCTGTAGGGGCGGCGGCGCACCGCTTCGGTCAGTTGACCGCCTTCCTCGTAGCCGACGTAGCCGGGCGGCGCACCGATGAGACGGCTGACGGTGTGCTTTTCCTGATACTCGCTCATGTCAATGCGCACCATGGCGCGCTCGTCATCGAACAGGAATTCCGCCAGGGCGCGCGCCAGTTCGGTCTTGCCGACGCCGGTCGGGCCGAGGAAGATGAATGAGCCGAGCGGACGGTTCGGGTCCTGCAGACCGGCGCGGGCGCGGCGCACCGCGTTCGAGACGACGCGGATGGCCTCGTCCTGACCGACGACGCGCTCGTGAATCTTTTCTTCCATGTGCAGCAGTTTCTGCGTTTCGCCTTCGAGCAGTTTATCCACCGGGATGCCGGTCCATTTGGCCACCACCGCGGCGATTTCTTCGGCGTCCACTTCTTCTTTGAGCAGTGCGCCTTCGGCTTGCATGGCTTTGAGTTTCGCTTCAGCGGCGCGGATTTGCTCCTCGAGGCTGCGCAGTTCGCCGTAGCGCAGGCGGGCGGCCTTCTCCAGGTCCGCGGCGCGCTCGGCGCGCTCCATTTCGAGGCGCGTCTGCTCCAGTTTTTCTTTCAGACTGCGCAGTTCACTGATGGCCTGTTTCTCGGCCTGCCAGCGGGCAGTCAGGGCTTTCGACTTCTCGCGCAGTTCGGCCAGTTCCTGCTCCAGTTTCTCCAGCCGCTCTTTGGAGGCCTTGTCCTTCTCTTTCTTCAGCGCCTCGCGCTCGATTTCAAGTTGCATGATGGCGCGGTCCACTTCGTCCAGTTCCTGCGGCTTGGAGTCGATCTCCGTGCGCAGGCGGGCGGCGGCCTCGTCAATCAGGTCAATCGCCTTGTCGGGCAGGTGCCGGTCAGGGATGTAGCGATGGCTGAGGGTGGCCGCGGCAATCACTGCCGGGTCGGTGATGCGCACGCCGTGATGGACCTCGTAGCGCTCCTTCAGGCCGCGCAAAATGCTGATGGTGTCCTCCACGCTCGGTTCTTCGACCAGCACGGGCTGGAAGCGCCGCTCCAGGGCAGGGTCTTTCTCCACGTACTTGCGGTACTCATCGAGCGTGGTGGCGCCGATCATGTGCAGTTCGCCGCGCGCCAGCATGGGCTTGAGCATGTTGCCGGCGTCCATGCTGCCTTCGGCCTTGCCCGCGCCGACCACGGTGTGCATTTCGTCCACGAACAGGATGATTTCGCCGTTCGATTCGGTGATTTCTTTGAGGACGGCCTTCAGCCGCTCCTCGAACTCGCCGCGGTACTTCGCCCCGGCGACCAGCGCGCCCATGTCGAGCTGCACGATGCGCTTCTTCTTCAGACCTTCGGGCACGTCGCCGTTGACGATGCGCTGCGCCAACCCCTCGGCGATGGCGGTCTTGCCGACGCCGGGTTCGCCGATGAGGGCGGGGTTGTTCTTGGTGCGGCGGGAGAGAATCTGCACCACGCGGCGGATCTCCTCGTCGCGGCCGATGACCGGGTCGAGCCTGCCCTTGCGCGCCAGATCGGTCAGGTCACGCCCGTATTTCTCCAGCGCCTGATATGTGGATTCGGGGTCTTGCGAGGTGACGCGCTGCGAGCCGCGCACGCTCTGCAGGGCCTTCAGGATGGCGTCTTTGGTCAGGCCGTAGGAGGCCAGCCGCTTGCCTTCGATGGAATCGGTCAGGCCGAGCAGGATGTGCTCGGTGGAGACGTACTCATCGCTCATGCCTTTGGCGTAGCGCTCGGCGGCGATGAGCACGTCCGCGGCGGCCTGGGCGAGGCCCACGTCCATGTTCGCGCCGTGAATCTGGGGGCGCTTGGCCAATTCGCGCTCCAGTTCCTCGCGCAGGGCGATGGTGGAACCGGCCACTTTGGTCACAATGGCCGGCACAACGCCGTCTTCCTGGCGGATGAGCGCCAGTTCCAGGTGAATCGGCTCAATGGCCTGGTGATGATATTCCTGCGCGATTTGCTGCGCACTGAAAATGGCTTCCTGGGATTTTTGGGTGAATTTGTCGAGGTTCATAAGATACTCCTACCAATAAGTTATTGCAAACAACCTGCTTTGTTGCGAGGATGTCATTGCGAGCCGCCGCAAGCGGCGAAGCAATCCCCTTGCCGGCTGGGAGACTGCTTCGCTTCGCTCGCAGTGACATACGTTGAGAGTGTTTGCAACAGAGCACAAACAACTCTGAAGGGTTGTCCTGCAAAAGTATAGGGAAGACACGTTGGAGGAGTGTTAGAGGGGAATAAAAAGAATGTTGGAGGTCGCGCAGGCTGTCCACAGGTGAGGCCGCCGCTGTCTGAATGGCTGCTATCTATGCGCGCATTGGTAAAAACCTGTCCTGACTGCTGCCAAAGGGCGTCTGGCTGGTTGTTTTCCCTCTGGCAGGCCCGGCGCGGCTGGTGAAGAGCAACCGTCTGCGAAGGCGGTCACGGATATAATGGCTGCTGGCTGTCCGCGCATGACATGGCGCGCAGATCAAAGATGGGCGCTGCAGAGATACAAACCGCCGCCAACCGCCTCCTCGTAAAGGGCGCGCTGCAGGTTACGAGAACAGCACCTGCACATCCTCTTTGGTGAGCGATTTGAAGATGCCGCCTTCGGAGGCAATCAACTGCTCCACCAGTTCGCGCTTGCGCTCCTGGAGGAGTATGATTTTCTCTTCGACTGTCTCGCGGGCGATGAATTTGTAGATGAAAACCGGCTTGTCTTGCCCAATGCGATGGGCGCGGTCGGCGGCCTGCATTTCCACGGCGGGATTCCACCACGGGTCAATGTGCAGGACGTAGTCGGCAGCGGTCAGGTTGAGGCCCACGCCGCCCGCTTTGAGGCTGATGAGGAAGAAGGGCAGATTGGGGTCGTTCTGGAAGCGGTCCACTTGTTGCTGGCGGTTTTGGGTCTGGCCGTCCAGGTAGGCGTAAGGGATGCCGCGCGCGTCCATTTCGGCGCGCAGCAGGCTGAGGGTCTGGACGAATTGCGAGAAAATCAGCGCCTTGTGGCCTTCGGATTGCAGCGTTTCGAGCGTTTCGAGCAAAATCTCGAACTTGGCCGATTCGCCGCGATAGGTTGGGTCCACCAGGCGGGGATGAATGCACACCTGGCGCAGGCGCAGCAGGCCCTCCAGGATTTTGAAGCGCACGTCGTTGATGTCCTCGCTCTCTTCGAGCAGGCCCATCAACAGGCCGCGATAGTAATCGCGGGTTTGCTGATAGAGTTTACGCTGCGCCGGCTCCAGGTCGGTGTAGATGATGCGCTCAGTGCGCGGCGGGAGTTCGGGGGCGACTTGCTCTTTGGTGCGGCGCAGGATGAAGGGGTAGACCAGCCGCCGCAGGGTCTGCAGGGTGGTTTGCGAGGCCTGGTCGCGCCGTTCGATGGCCGAACCGAATTCGCTTTTGAAGGTATCCAGATTGCCGAGCAATCCGGGGTTGAGGAAAGCAAATTGCGACCATAACTCATAGACGTTGTTCTCCACCGGCGTGCCGGTGAGACACAGCCGATGGTCGGCCTGCAGCAGGCGGGCGGCTTTGCTACTCTGGGCCAGCGGATTCTTGATGGCTTGCGATTCATCGAGGATGACGTAAGAGAAGCGATAGTCGCGCAGGAATTCGATGTCGCGCAGCATCGTGCCGTAGGTGGTGATGATTACGTCGTATTCCTCAAAATGCGCCGGCTCTTTTTTGCGACCCTGCCCTGTGAACTGCAGCAGGCGCAGGTCGGGGGTGAAGCGTTCGGCTTCGCGCTGCCAGTTCACCAGCAGGCTCTTGGGGACGACGAGCAGGGCCGGGCGGGGCAGTTGGCCGCGTTCTTTGAGCGAGAGCAGGAAGGCGAGGGTCTGCACGGTCTTGCCCAGCCCCATGTCATCGGCCAGGATGCCGCCAAAGCCGTATTCGCGCAGGAAGTGCAGCCAGTCGTAGCCGTTTTTTTGGTAGGGGCGCAGTTCGCCGCGCAAACCCTGGGGCAGGGGTTGTTCCACAATCCGCTCGAAGGATTTCAGTCGCTCGCGCCGGGCGTGAAACTCCGGGGCGATATTCTGGGTTTCGGCATCGGCCAGCAGTTCATCGAGCAGGGAGAGTTGCAGGTCGCTGACGCGCAGCCCGTCTTCGGTCTCTTGCGCCAGGTTGAAGAGGTGCTTGTAACGTTCCAGCCACTCTTCGGGGATTTGCCCGATGGAGCCATCGGCCAGTTTGATGTAGCGCTCACCGCGTTTGAGGGCGCGGCGGATTTCGTTCAGACTGACCTGCTGGTCGCCGTATTGCACTATCGCTTGCACGTCGAACCAGTCTATGCCGCTGGAGATGTTGAGGCTGAGCACCGGCTTGTGGCGGTTGATTTTGGCAATGTCTTTTTCGCCGAAAATCTCGAAACCGGCTTCGGTGAGGGCCGGGATGCACTTCGTCAGGAAGTCGTAGGGGTGGGTGCGGGCGCGAATCTGGAAGGTGCCGGGGCGGTCGGCTCCGGCGCGCTTGAGGCCGTAACGGGCGTCGGTCAGCAGGTTGTAGCAGCGCAGTTCCTCCTCGACATCGCGCAGGACTTTGATTCCGCCCCACTGGCCAGGGTGTTGGATGATTTCCTCCGCCAGGATTTTGTACCCCTGCGAGACGAATTCGTATTCCCCATAAGCGAAGCGCATTTCGGCTTCGAGCGGTGCGTCTCCTTTTTTGGAGAGGTACAGGCGGGGGATGGGCTTTTGCTGAATGATTTCCCACTTCACCGTTTTGCCCACAATCGGGAGATAGTTACCGAGGCGGCTAAAATAGCGCTCGCGGAAGGTTTCAGCCTCGCTGCGCGGGATTTTGAGCGGGAAGATGGAGAGCAAAGGCAACGCCTCGGGGTTTTCGATTTGTACCAGCGTTTCTCCGGCCAGCGCCCACATCGGGGAAGTTTCGGAAAAAATTTGGAGTTTTCCTCCCTTTGTGGTGTAGGCCTGACCATCCAATTGCAAGCCCGCCTGTAATTCCAGATGGTCACCTTCTTCAATCAGGACTGCCTGCAAGGGGACTGGCTGAGACGCAACCCGCAGCAGGGAACTGAAGCGGTTGTTTTGCTCCAGAAAGAGGGGCAGGTTGAGGTGCGCCAGCAGCGGCAGACGCTCGAAAGGAATCACAGGCAGATAAACGTTAGAATAATACGATGAGATTTGCCGATATTGTTGATAACTGTAGTTGCTGTTAATTGTCAGATTGAGCAGTTCTTTGCCCTCGAAGCTCAGGTTGAGCGGCTCGATTGGCGCGCCGCTCAGGTAGGGTTGAACCAGAGGCTGCCAGTCCTTATTGCCGGTTAGCAGGTCGAAGATTTCCTGAGGGAGCGGATGGTCACCCAGTTCATGCAATGGCGCCCATATTTGCGCGGTAAGGAAATAGGGGTGCAGGCGCGCGTAGAAAAAGGGGTTGTTGCTCTGTTTGTTGATTTCCAGTCCAATCAATATCAGGCCCGGTGGGAAGGTCTGTGGGGGTTGTGATTTTTTGGGGGCGGGCGGCGTTGGGGCGCTGGAAAGGGTCAACTCCAGCCGATAGCGCCAGTCTTTTTCGGCTACGCTTTGCAGGTAATCGCGCAAAGCGTAGGTCGCGGCCAGTTCGTGGCGGCAAAAATGCGGGTTGGAATTATCCGCCTGGCAGGTGCAGCCGAAAAGAATCTGATTTCGGGAAACCTGGATTTTGACGGTAAAGGTCTGCTTCTTCTCGCTGACTTCACAAACGGCGCTTTCACCGGTGAATTCAGTTACTTTGGCTTGCGCTTGCTGGTAGAGGGTCTTGCCTTTTTCTTGTTCGCGCCAGTCCAGGTAAAAACGAAACTGGTTGGGGTCAACGTTTTGACGGGTGAGGAGGTACATAAAACTTTCCCTCAGTAAAAATTTGGTAACTACTCAGTTCTGCATCAAAACCGTTGTGCGTGTCATTGCGAAGAGCGTTCTTTGCGACGAAGCAATCCCCAGGCGGTCAATTTATCCTGACAAACGGGAGATTGCTTCGCCAAAAAACGGGTCGCAACGACATGGCTGAGTAGTTACAAATCTCGTTCTCAAGCGATCATACGCGAAGTTTTTCGAGCATCGGGCGCAGTTTATATTTGCGCTCGTGTCTTTGCAACAGTTCAGCCAGGACGCTTTGCCAGCGCGCCGACTGACCGGCCTGGAGCAGGATGTCGCGCCCCTCGCGCAGCCAGTCCACTGCCGCATCGTAGTAAGAGGACTGGGCGCTATCCATGATTTGCGCCGCCCGCTGATAGCACTGATGAAAAGCCCAATCCGGGAACTCGAGGCGGACGGCCTGGATGACTTTCTCCAATTTGCTCGACCACGAATTTTTCTCCACCAGCGCCATGGCCTCGGGGTACATTTTTTCCAGCAGGTAGATTTCGATGATTTCGCCTTCATAGCGAGAAGAACGTTCGGCGAGGATTTTCATGGCCTGGGGCCGGGCAGTTTCCCATTCTGCGGCCAGATGCGACTTCAGCCAGCGGTAGTTTTCCAGCGTGGGATGGGCGTCGAGCGCCTGCCAGGCTGCCTGACGCGCCAGGTCGCTTCGCCCTTGACCTTGCGCCTGATCGCGCAGCCATTCGGCGAGGGTGGCCCGCTTGTACGACTCACCCACGTTCAGGCCATGAGCAGCCAGGTCGAAGCCAAGTCTGGTTTCCCCACGCTCCAGCAGAATTTTGGACAGGGCAAGAACTTCCTGGGGGTCTTGCAACATCTCGCGGGCTTCCTGCGCTGCTTGCTCGCTTCTTCCCGCCTCAACCAGGAGTTGCAGATAGGTGAAAATTTGTCCTTCGGCTTCGGCAAGATGGATGGCTTCTTCGTAACGGCCGCGCGCTTTGAGAATGCGCAGGCGGACCTGTGCCAGGTCATCGGCAAAGTCGGGCGATTCCCCTTCCCAGGCGCCGCGCTCATCGAAGTTCCCCTGCATGGCAGCGACCAGCGGCGGATAGTCCCAGCCCTGGCGGAGGGCGGTCAGAGGCATCTCCAGCACGCTTCCTCCAATCATGGTTTGCTTCCAGGATGTCAGTTTCCGTTCCCAGTCGCGGCGTTCTTCGGCAGAAAGGTCGGCGCTCAGCAGGGCTTCGCTCCAGATTTCGGCGAAGGCCGATAGATTTTCCTCTTCCATGTCCTCGCTGTCTTCAAGGAAATTCTGATCGAGGCGATGGCAGCCCTCGATCCAGGCCAGGGTGGCGGCTTCCAGGAGAAGTAAGGCGGAACGCGGTTCTCCCTGGTCGAGCAGGGCGCGCGCCTGTTCGATGGCCGGGTCCAATGCCTCGGAAACGGGCGTCCAGTAGTCATCCGCGCGCGCGTAGGCATCGTAAGCATAGCGGCCGATTTCCCGCACTTTTGCTTTGATTTGCGCCTGCACGCGATTCACATCCACCGCAACGGGAGGCTTTTCCTCCGCGCCAGGAGGAGCTGTAAAATCCTCGATGGTCTCGATAATTTCAGGATGTTGCTCGGCCAGGAAGTGCAGCAAAGCAAGCAACTGGTCGCGGGTTTGACTTTCCAGAAGGGTGCGCAGGGAGGGACGGGCGCTCACTTCTTCGGGGCGGCGCAGGAAAAACAGCAGGGCGGCGACGATGTGTTTGCAATCGCCGCTGCCCTCATACGGGCAGGAACAGAACGCTTCCTGGATGTTGCCCTGCTCGTCCAGGCGCACGCGAACGCGATACGGCTCTGGCGCGCTGCCCTCGACCTGTGCAGTGAACGTCCCTTCGCGCCACACAGCGTCGAAGACAGCGCCGCTCTCGAAGTAATTGACCCCGCGCTGCCAGGAGGCCGCCGTGGCGCGGGCGCGGATGTTTTCTTCGGAAAGATGGAATTGGGGAAGCATACTTTCTCTCATTGTAATTACCTCGACAATGTTATATTTCGGCATATTTGTCATTGCGAGGGCGTTCTTTGCCCGAAGCAATCCCCTGGTAACTGGGAGATTGCTTACCTTAGACTTGCGAGGGGATTGCTTCGGCGGCGTCTCGGGCGAGCCTCAGTGTGGTCCTATCGCCGCCTCGCAATGACAGCGGGCAGGTAATCAGGAATTTTACCGCCACCCTCATTGACTCTTTTCGGCCAGAAGGCGAGCGCGGCGGTTCAACAATTCGGTGCGTTCTGCCAGGATGATCTGCTGCGGCGTTCGCCCTTTGACCCGCGCTTCTACCTGCCAGCCGCGCAGCAGTATCAGCGTTTTGACGAGCATATCTCCTTCGCTCTCGAATTGCGTTTTGCTAAAGCGTCGGCTCAGCAGGTCGAGAAATTCGGTGGCCAGTTTGGCTTCTTGCTCACCGCCGCCTACCATCACCTGAGCAGGCGTCAACCCGGCGAAAAAGGGATGAGGCGTGTTGTTCCAGCGCTGTTCCAGTTCTGCCAACGCGGCGCGTCGCGCCTGTTCGTCAGGGAAAGTTTGAGCGCGCCATTCAGCGAGCATCTTATGCCATATTTCATCCTGCGCCTCGCCCCAGGGCGGCGTGAACAGGTTGAGAATGCCTCCGCTGCGCTGGTAGGCTGACGTGTAGCGCCCTTGCGGCCAGGGTTGAAGGAGACTTTCAACCTTTCGGCGCACTTTTGCCGGTACAATGGGCGGCAGTTCTGCCAGCGCTTGTTGGATATTGCCCGTTGCCCAGGCGATTTCGGCCATGCTCATCTCGCCCTGCCCGCGCTGATTGAGCGAGAATTCAATCTGCATTGTCTCCAGGCGCTCAGCAGAGGCGCGGGTCGGGAGCCAGAGCATCCGTAGTCGCAATACTGGCTGACTATCTACCATGGCACCCACCTTGGGTTGAGTTTGAGGGCGCGCAACGCATCTTTGGCCTGGGCGTAATCGGGCTTGTAGCGCAGCGCTTCTTTTATATCGGCGATGGCAGCCTGCCTGTCGGCGGTCAACAAAAAACGCGTTGCGCCGCGATTGTAAAAGACGCGGGCCGCCAGTTCGCGGTCCTCATCCGTCACTCGCGCCGCGGCCTGATCAAAGTATTCTAACGCGCCGGCAAAATCACCCAGCAGGTGGTGGATAAATCCCAGTTCGTAGAAAGGCCTGGCAAAGGTGGGCAGTTCTCTCGCTGCGTTGAGGTACATCTCCCACGCTAACCAGAGCTCGCCGGAATAACGCAAGAGATGGGCTCCCAGCCATACTTCGACCACTGCGCAGGGCGGGTAGGCGCGCAGAGCACGTTTGTAGTGCGTGACGACGGCGAGTGTGTCATGGGCGCGAAAGAAAACCTCCAGACGCAGCAGGTCTCGCGCCCAGGTCACCCCCAGTTTTTCCTCGTATCTGGCGATATAGCGCGCCAGCGCCTCGCGCTCGGCTTCGTTCGAGGGGAACCAGTCCAGGGCGAGTTGCTGCCAGTTGTCGGGCCGAGGTTGCGCTTCTTCGCGGGCCAGGAATTCATCCGCTTCCCGAATCCAGTCGTGATAGCCTGACTGCGCCGGGGCGGCTTTGGATGCACGTGATTTACGTCGAGACATTGTTATTTCACAGACAATTATAACAGGATAGAGAAGATTCTGCCGCAGGCCCGACATGCCCGATGAAGAGCAACCATCTGCGAAGGCGGTCAGACAGGCCAGGTCCAAACCTGTCCTACAGCGTCTGGCCTTCCACCCGGGGGTAGAGCGCATCAATTTGCTGCTGCAGGCGGATGGTTTCGGCGATGGCAGAGGCAATGTGAATATAGCGCACGGGGTCATCCAGGCGGCGGCCTTTGCGGTCTTTCAGGTACTTTTCCAGCACCTGGTAGCCGCCGATCTGGTACTCCCACATCTCCGGAGTGACGCCCTCGAAGTATTTGTCGGCGTTGATGTGCACCCTCCCGGTGGCTGCGTCATAGCGCACCTTCTCCACCACATCGCTGCCCTGTCCCTGATACTTGACACCCCCCTTGCCCCCCACAAGCAGGGGAGTGGAGCGCAGCAGGTGCAGGTCAATCAGTTGCTGGCCGAGGGCAGCCATCTGGCGGAAGAGCGCGCCATCGGCAGTGAAGGGGATGCGCGGGAAGTCGGTGCGCAGTTCCTGGGCGTACTTCTGGCGGTAGGTCGGGCTGTAGAGGACGGCGTAGATATAGGCCAGCACGTCTTCCGGCGCGGGGAGGAAGCCGTAGGCGGCGCTCAGTTTGGGCAGCAGCCAGTCGGCCAGGTTGGGCTTTTGCTCCTGGTGGAACATATCCGGCGTTTCGGTGGAGGGGTAGAGATAGAGGGGAAATAGCGCTGACTGGGTTGTACTCTCGCCGCACTTGGTCTCCATAATCTTGTCGGTAATGAAGAAGTGATCCATAACACCAGACTTGTTGCTCCGGGCTGTAATTAGCCCCAAACTTTCCCCGGCCAGCATGTGGCGCATGACTTCGGGGCGGGGCATACAATGAAAACCACGCGACCGTCCGGTGTAATAGGTATAGCGGACATCAAAAGGACGATACAGGATGGGGACGATTTTCTCGCGATGGGGGCCGCCCTCGCGTTTTACATCCTGTTGTGCAAGGCTAACCTTCCAATCCCGCGCGTCTTCGCCCAACTGGAAGGCTGTGCGCGCCAGCTCTTCGCTCAACTGGCTGAACGTCAGAACCGTTGTCCACATCTCATCGGGCGTCCAGCGGATGGTCAGGTTATCCCGCGCGGTGACGATGCCGACGCTGTTGACGGGGAAAATCTCGGTCACGGAGGGCCAGGACTGGTAGGTTTGCAGGTTTTGCGTCTGGCGCGGGGTGAAGAAGTAGGAGGGCGATTCGGGCGTGATGGGCTGGTAGCCGGCGGTAGAGAGGTCGTGCGCATCGAGCCAGGCGTATTTGTCAGCCCGCGAGCCGTAGAGGTGGGCGTGGTAGACCCTACCCCCTGGCCCCCTCCCCGATTTCGGGGATGGGGATGCGTCCCCCTTCCCCGTGTACGGGGATGGGGCAGGGGAATGGGGGCGAGACAACACCTTCTGCAAAGTAGCAAGCACCGCGTCCATGTTCTGGAGCACTTGCTCATTCGTAAACCGCACCACGCGATAACCCAGGCTCTCCAGGTATGCCTGGCGCATCTCGTCGTATTCTTTTTGCGTCTCGTGAATTGGCCCATCTACCTCGATAATCAAGCGCGCTTCGCGGGCGTAAAAGTCCACGATGAAGGGGCCAATGGCGTGCTGACGGCGAAACTTCACACCCAACTGGTTGAGGCGCAGGTGCTGCCACAAGGCATCTTCGGCAGGAGTGGGATTTTTGCGCATTTCGCGAGCATAAGGCTTTAATTTTTCCCAGACTGGCGCCGCGGTCTGCCAGTGGAAGAAGGCCTCGCCTGCACTCCCGGCTTGTGAAGAGGATGCAGTCTCGCCATACTTCACAAATAACGCAATCGCCACCCCCTGGCGGATGTCGAAGACATTTTCGTCCGCGCCACCGCCGGGGGCAGTCTCGCGCTTCAGGCTGTTGCCGTGCAGGTCGAGGAGGTAGATTTCGTCGAAGGTCTTGAGCAGGCTCTGGCGCATCCCGCGGAAGGTGGGGTTATCCAGGTAGCCGTGGTTGGTGATCATCGCTACGATGCCGCGCCCGGCCTTGTGAATTTTCCACTGGGCAAAGCGCAGGAACTTGACATAATCGTCCTGCAGCCATTTGGGGTTCTTCTCTCCGAGCGGCTGGCCGTCCACGGTGTAGTAACTCTGCGCCCCGTCCAGGTCGGTTTTGAGCAGTTTCTCGGTCCACTCGTTCTGGTTGGCCGAAATGCCCGAGTAGGGCGGATTGCCCAGGATGACCAGGATCGGCTCGTTCTTCTTGACCTGGGCAGCCTGATGACTCTCCTGCGAAAGCGACGCCAGGCCGGGAATGGCAATCTGGGCCAGGTCTTCCATCTCCAGAGCGTTGGTCAGATAGAACTGGAAGCGTTCGCCGGCTTGCAGCGGAACGCCCAGCGACTCCAGCAGGAAGCCGATCTTCATGTGGCCGATGGCATAGGGCGCCATGAGCAACTCGAAGGCGTAAAAGTGCGGCAGGATGTGGCCGCGCAGGAAGTTTTCCTTTGCACCCGCGCCGTATTTGCCTGTGAACTCCTGAAACGCCAGCTGGATGGCCTCGGCCGGGAAGGTAAGCGTGCCGGCGGCCGGGTCGAGCAGGGTGACGCGCTCATCGGCAAGACCGTCGGGCAGGCCGAAGCGTGTTTTCAAAAGGTCATGCACGGCGCGGACGATGTAACGCACCACCGGCTGCGGGGTGTAATAGACGCCGCGCCGCTCGCGGGTTTCGGGGTCGTACTCGGCCAGGAAGGTCTCATAGAAATGCAGGATGGGGTCATCGCCCTTGCCCTGCTGATAGTACTGCGTCAGGATGGCCTGAACATCGGCAGCGTTCAGCACAGCGGCAATGTCGTCCACGATGGTTTCCATTTGCGGCGAGGGCTGGCCGAGCGAGATGAATTGAAAGACATCGCGCAGGATGCCAATGGTAGCCGGGATGAGCGCATAGGCCGCCTGGCGGTTGAATCCGCCGGTTCCCGCTTGCGCCGGTTGGGGGGAAACGCGGGTGCGGGCGGCGAAGAGGCCGTAGGTGATGGTCTGGGCATAGAGATCGGCGAACTGATCTTCGGTCAGGCTGGCGATGAGGTACTTCCGGAAGGCATCATAGAAGCCGTACAACGGACCTTGCTGGACGGTGACCTGCTGCTTCAATTCCGGGCGGATGACTTCATCGCGCATGAAGCGCGTGCGCCGCGCCAGGTCACGGGCCAGGCCTTCGGCGGTGAAGGAAGGCGGCAGGGCAAACGAGAAAAAGGTCTCGAAGAGACGCGCCAGCGCCTTCACCTGCTCGGCAGGCGGTTTCGTTTTCAAGGTCTGGGCGATGAACGGGCGGGCGAGCAGGGCGCGCTCCAGCAAGGCGCCGTTGCGGTAGAGGCGGAATTCGTAGAAATCGGTCAGGATGAGATTGGGAAAGGTGTGCAGGTAACGCTGGAGCTGCGCCGAAGTCTCCGCCTGGTCGAGGTTTGCGCCGGGAGCCTTGGCCTCGATATAGCCGATGACCTGATGCGAGCCGTCCCAAACGCGGAAATCGGGGTTGCCGGCTTCGGTCGGCTTGGGCAGCACGGTGACCTGGATGGCGCGTCCCTGCGCCTGGGAGAGGGCTTTCAGGAGGTCTTCCAACGCGGGATAAAGGCTCTCCTCGCGAGCGTCGCCGCGCTGGGCGAGGGCAAAGAGCGAATCGAGGTAGGTTTTGAAGATGGTCTTCATCGGCGATCTCTCCGGCGGGCGTCTCTGACCTTATTGTACTCGTTTTGCTTCCTGTCGTTACAGGTTCTGCGGACTATCCAACCAAACGCTCTTGTTCTATCCCTTCCACCGGCTGACGGCCTTGCACACAGCGCCAGCGAAACTGTCGCGACCCGTTCGCGACGCGGCTGCCGCTATCCCAGATGATTTTACCCGCTTTACGGCATGGAGGGGGCGTCGGTGGCGCGCATGCGCGCCAGGGTTGAAAAGGCCATCTTACGATCACCTTGACATCTGCCTTGTTCGTGCATAGAATAAAGTCTGCCTGTATCCTACGGCAACAATTGCATAGCGGCCAGGGTGCCTCTACCCCCGGATGGGAAGGCTGAAAGGCGAAGCCGGTGAAAGTCCGGCACTGTCCCGCAACTGTAAGGGTAGTCGAATCGTCAGGCTGGTCGTGCTGCCAGTGGAACGCACGGCGGCTGATGACGCTCCGACAGCCCGAGTCAGGTCGCCCGCCCTGGTCGGTTCTCCCACACTCTCGTGGAAAGGAGGTGGAGAAACGGCCTGTTGGATTGCCTCTCCAGCCTCCCCTGTCACGTCAGACAGGGGTTTTCGTTTTCTCGCCTGGCGAGTCTTTCGCCGTGCTCTGCAAGGAGCAAAAATCTTTCGTTTGGAGATGGAAACCATGATGCGCAAAGCATTGTTTGCCCTGTTGGTACTGGCGGTACTGGTGGGCTGCAGCGGTCAAAACGCGCCTGCGCCGACCTCGACTCCGGTGAGCACGCCGACGGCGACGCTGACCCAGACCGCCGCGCCGTCTTCCATTACGCTGACCGACGGCCTGAAGCGAACGGTGACGTTGCGTGCGCCGGCCCAGCGCGTCGTCTCGCTGGCGCCTTCCAATACAGAGATTTTGTTCGCCGTTGGCGCCGGCGCTCAGGTGGTCGGACGTGACGAGGCTTCCGATTACCCGGCGGAGGCCAGCAATTTGCCGACGGTCGGCGGCTGGAGCGGCTTCAGTCGTGAGGCCATCGTTGCCCTTGAACCCGATCTGGTGCTGGCGGCAGAAATCACGCCGCCCGAACTGGTCGCCGAACTGGAAGGGCTGGGGCTGACGGTCTATCTCTTACCCAACCCGCATACCCTGGAAGAAATGTACGCCAATCTGGAAACGGTAGCCCGCCTGACGGGTCACGAGGCCGAAGCCCAGACGCTCGTCGCTCGCCTGCAGGAGCGCGTCGCGGCGGTGGATGCACAGGTGGCTGGCATAGAGACCAGGCCGCGTGTATACTACGAACTGGACGCCACCGAGCCTGCCAAACCCTGGACCGCCGGCCCCGGTTCGTTCGTGGACCTGCTGATTGCGCGCGCCGGTGGCATCAACGTGGCCGGCGACCTGACGGGCGAATGGGTGCAAATTGGCCTGGAAGAACTGCTCGTGCGCGACCCCGACATCATCCTGCTGGGGGATGCGCTCTATGGCGAAACGCCGGAAAAGGTCGCGGCCCGGCCGGGCTGGGATGCCCTGCGGGCAGTGCGTAACGGTCAGGTCTTCCCGTTCGACGACACCCTCATCAGCCGACCAGGCCCGCGTCTGGTAGATGCATTGGAGGCGCTGTTTCAGATCTTACACTCCCAGGCCACCCCGTAAGGCAGGATAGCGGCAGTAGGGTTGGGAAAGGGTCGCCGGGCAGCGGACTTCTCGCCGGGCGACGCCTTTCCCACCTTCTCCTTTTCCGCCTTCGTTTTCCGTTTCCCGTTTCTCGTGCTTCGCTTCTCGCCTCGTTTCCCCTCGTATCCTGCATTCGCCTATGCGCCGCCTTCCCCCCATCCTGTTGCTGCTGCTCCTGATGCTGACCGCCCTGGGCCTGTCCATGGTGGTTGGCTCGGTATTCATCCCGTTCGCCGATTTGTGGCAGGTTCTGATCTATGGCCTGACGCGCCGTCCCTTCCCCGAAGCGTTACAGACTGCGGCGGTCATCGTCTTTGCCATTCGCGCCCCGCGCACAGCCCTGACGGCCCTGACCGGCGCGGCGTTGGGCGGCAGCGGCGCGGCGTATCAGGGTCTGTTCCGCAATCCGCTGGCCGACCCCTACCTGATCGGCGTGGCTTCGGGAGCCGGCCTGGGGGCAGTGCTGGCGATGAGCATCCACTGGCCCTATACCTTCTGGGGGCTGATGGCTGTGCCGGCGCTGGCTTTCCTGAGCGCGTTGCTGACGGTGACTCTGGTTTGTTTGCTGGCGCGGGTAGGGAAGACGTTTCCAACAACCACTTTGATTCTGGCCGGGGTGGCGGTTTCTTCGTTCGCCTCCGCCCTGACCTCGTTTCTCATGTTGCGCTCGACCGGCGAACTACGCCGCGCCATTGGCTGGTTGATGGGCGGTTCAGCGCAGGCTGGCTGGCAGCCGGTCCTGACCGTTCTTCCTTACCTTGCGGTGGGGTTAACCCTGTTGTTGATCAGCGGCCATGCGTTGAATCTGCTTCAATTTGGGGATGAACAGGCGCAGCAGATGGGGCTGGCGGTCACGCGCGCCAGGCTGGTCATCCTTGGGGCGGCTTCACTGGTGACCGCCGCGGCGGTGGCTTTTTCCGGCGTCATCGGTTTTGTCGGTCTCATTGTGCCTCATTTGCTGCGTCTCTGGATCGGCGCAGACTATCGTCGTTTGTTGCCACTGGCCGTGATCGGCGGAGCAACGGTCTTGTTGCTGGCCGACGTGCTGGCGCGCTGGCTGATGGCGCCTCAGGAACTTCCCGTTGGGATAGTGACCGCGCTTTTGGGCGCGCCTTTCTTCCTGTGGGTCTTGCGCCGCGCCAGACATCAGGGATACTGGTAGGAGGAAAATCATGTTACGCATCGAGAATCTGAGTGTGCAGTATGGGTCGCGACTGGCGCTGGATAATGTCTCGCTGGAAGTGCAGGCGGGCGAGATGGCGGCGCTCATCGGGCCGAACGGCGCCGGCAAGTCCACCTTAATTCGCGCCGTCAGCGGAGTTGTTCCTGCCCGGAGCGGAAGCGCGCGAACGAATGGGATTGACTTGCTGACCCTGAGTCCGACGGCGCGCGCCCGCTGGCTGGCTGTGGTGCCCCAGGCCGCGTCCTTACCGCCAGCCTTTACCGTTTGGGAAACGGTCCTGTTAGGCCGCACTCCTTACCTGAACTTCCTGGGTCAGATTTCACCGCATGATGAGGAAATTGCCCGGCGGGCACTGGTCAGAGTGGATGCGCTCTCGCTACGAGAGCGGCGCGTCGGCGAACTCTCCGGCGGCGAACAGCAGCGCGTTTTGCTGGCGCGCGCGCTGGCCCAGGCCACCCCTATCCTTCTCCTGGATGAACCGACCTCGCACCTCGACCTGCACTATCAGGTCAGTTTCATGGAGACGGTGCGCGCGCTGGCGAGAGAAGAGCATCTGGCGATACTGGTGGCGCTGCACGATTTGAATCTGGCCGCGCGCTATGCCGATCGTCTGATTCTGTTGAGGGCAGGGAAAGTGCAGGCCATGGGAAAACCCGCTCAGGTCTTGCGGCCCGATTTGCTGTCAGAGACTTACCGCTGGCCGGTACAGGTTTTTCCTCACCCCCAGGCAGAAACGTTGCTGGTCTGGCCCGGAGCGCGCAGGGGCTGAGCGACTTCAGCCGACTGCTCCAGGGGGTGGGGCAGGAGTCTCTGGCGGGGGAACGGGAGGCGTCTCTTCTGATGGCGCCGGCGGACGCCAGCGTGACCGTTCTCTCAACTGGATGAAATATTCGGTGGCAATCAGGCCGGCGGCCAGGCCCAGAATTACCCCTAACGATACCAGACGCCCCAGTTGGAGCCAGGCCAGGGTTGTTCCATAAACGCCTACCCAGGTAGCCTCCCGAACGATGACCGTGGGACTCAGCGGGGGAGTAGAGGGAAAACGCAAATTGAGGAACCAGGTCACCGGCAAGGCGCTCCCGCTCAGGGCCAGAAAAAGGAAGGCAAAGAACAACCAGCGCGGCCAGACGGTCGGTTCGGTTTGGGTAACCACGATGGCCAGACCGCCCCAGCCCACCAGGCACAGGGTAAGCATGGCGGGCAGGAAGGCGCGCAAGGGCGGGTACGGCGGAGGCGTTGAGTTCGTCATGAATGTATTATACTCCGGCTTGCTGACGCGCTCGCGCCCGACCGCGCGCTCGCATCCAATCCAGAATACCCGGCATAACCTGAGTGTACAGACGGTAAAGCCAGCCTTGAGGGACGAAATCCCAGGCGCCCAGGGTGCGGATCACCTGTCCGCCCAGACCTTCCTTGAAGCGGAACACGCCCCACAGTCGGTCGTCTTCGACAAACTCATCCGGCGCTCCCCACAAATCGTAGGTATGGCAGCCCAACGTCCTGGCCAGGCGGATGGCTTCCCACTGTAAAAGGTAATTGGGCATTTTTTCGCGGTGGGCGTCACTGGACATACCATACAGGTAATAGCCCCTGCCGGCGAACCAGAAAAGGAACAGGCCGGCCACCGCCTGACCTTCCACTTCAGCAATCAAAGGCAGGCAACCGGGGCGGTCGGCGTTGGCCTGCTCCCCTGCGTTGACTGTCTGCAGGAAAGTTCCCCACACTGTGCGGTAATAGTCTGCCTGGCGAATGACAAACCCATCGCGCACGGACGTCTCGGCGTACAGACGATAGAGCAGAGGGAAATCGGCCTGAGTGCCCCAACGCACACGCACGCCTTTTCGCTCCGCCAGACGAATATTGTAGCGCGTCTTTTGTTTCATGCGTGCCAGCAGCGCTTCTTCGGAAGGGGAGAGGTCAAGCCAGAGGGTATTGCGGAACTGGATCTGGTCGGGAGAGAAGAGCCAGCCGCGCCGTTCAAGGTCAGCGCGCACATCCTGCCCGAGGGAATCCAGCCTTTCTTCAGAACTGCCGGGCGCTCCCCAGGCCAGGCGAACGTCGGGGTCTATCTTGAGAAAAATGGCTCCCTGCTGACGGGCAAAGCGTTGCAAATCGTCCAGGACGCGTTGCCGCAAGGCGCAGTCGCTCCAATCGAGAATCGGCCCTTTGGGGGCATAGAGCAAACACATCTTGCGGCCAAAGCCGCCTGCAGGAACAGGGCGTTTCAACACCATTGCCGCCGCAACGGGCTGGTTGTTTGCTTCCCAAACCAGAGGAACAGGTTGCCAGCCGTAACGGGCTTTGACCTGCGCCCATTCCCACGTTTGCAACAGGTGCGGATCGGGCAGCGCGCCAATCAGGCGGTTCCAGGAGAATGAGTCGGAAGGGTACAGGATGCGCATGGTTCTATTCTACAATACTTTTTCTCCAGCCCTGGCAGGAGAGAGAGGTAGACTCAAAAAATTCCTGATTGATTTTTTCTCTGAAAAGGGTTAGAATGTAAATATACTTGCGTATAGAGATCGTTATGAGCATGCTGCGCCATCCTCTCCGCCTCAATGTGGGCTTTCTCATCAGCGCGGCTGTCGGGACTAGCCGTGATTTTGAGTTCGACTTCGAACGCATGCCCCTGGGAGAGGATGTTTTGCTACACGCTTTTGGGGGAGTGGCTCACTTCGATCGTACCCCGCAAGGCCTGCTGTTACAGGGGCATTTCCACGGCGGTATAGACCTGGAGTGCGTACGTTGCCTGGAGACTTTCATCTACCCCATCACCTGGGAACAGACCGATCTCTACGCCTTCGACCAACGCTCGTTGTCTGAATCGAACCTCCTGGTGCCCGAAGACGGTTACATAGACCTTGAGCCTCTCCTGCGAGAATACGCCTTGCTGGAGGTGCCCATCAACCCGATTTGCCGGCCAGATTGCCGGGGCTTGTGTCCGGTCTGCGGCCAAAACCTGAACCAGGCCGACTGTGGACACCGCCCCGAAGCAGATTCGCCGTTCGCGGCGCTCCAAAGCCTGCTGGAGTGAATCGCGTCACCGAGTGATGGAGGGAAACGGATGACACCGCAAAAATATCAGCGCTATCGCCAGATACTGAGCCTCCTGCTGGATAAGGCCGCAGTACAGGGTTATCTGACCCTCGAGGATGTGGCAGAGGCGTCTCAGATCATGCCTTACGAAACCGAGCGCATGAGCGTCATCATGCTGGCGTTACGCCAACGCGGTGTAGAGGTGATTGAGGTCGAAGAGGAGGAGCCTTCCCTCCCATTCGATGAGGGGCTTCTGACCGAAGGCGAGATCGTGGACGGAGCCAGTGTTGAAAGCAGCGATATTGTCAGCCTTTATTTACAGGAAATGTCCCTGGTGCCCCTGCTGACGCCTGACGAGGAGTTCACCCTGGCCATGCGCATCGAGAAAGGCCGTGCGGCGCGCGCGGAACTGCTACGCGGCAATGTCCGCAAAGGTTCCGCCCGCTACCGCCGTCTGGAAGCGCTGGTGCAGGACGGTCTCCAGGCGCGCGAGCATCTCATCAAAGCCAACACCCGTCTGGTAGTCTCGGTGGCCAAACGTTACCTGGGTTGCGGTATTCCGTTCCTGGATTTGATCCAGGAGGGCAACCTGGGCCTGATGAGAGCGGTCGAGAAATTTGACATCCATCGCGGCTTTCGCTTCTCGACCTACGCTACCTGGTGGATTCGTCAGGCCATCACGCGCGCCATCGCCGATCAGGGACGGACAATTCGTTTGCCGGTTCACATGGTAGATCGCATCCGCCAGATTTATCGCGCCATGCATGAACTGGAACAAGTCCTGGGACGTCCTCCCTCGGCAGAGGAACTGGCGCGCGAACTGCATCTGGACATCCGTAAAGTGCAATGGAGTATGAAAGTCGCCCTGCTGCCGCTTTCTCTGGAAAGTCCGATTGGAGACGAAGAGGATACCGAACTGGGCACGTTCATCGAGGATGAAATTTCACCCTCGCCAATGCAGAGCGCTTACCATTCCATGTTGCGGGAAAAGATTGACGAAGTGCTGGCAACGCTCCCGCCGCGCGAGGCGCGTGTGCTGCGCCTGCGTTTCGGCCTGGAAACAGGTACCCCCTATACCCTGGAGGAAGTGGGAGAGAAATTCGGGCTGACGCGGGAACGCATCCGTCAAATTGAAGGGAAAGCCCTGCAGCGTTTGCGCCACCCTCGCCGCGCTCGCTTGTTAAAGGACTATCTCTGACCCCATGCCTGCTGGCGACAAGTTGACAGCCCTGTTATTCTGGTTTATGCTTGGCATCGTCCGGGTGGGTCCGGCGCGGCGAGACCCTGTGAACCCCGCCAGGTCCGAGAGGAAGCAACGGTAAGCAGTGCGTTTTGGGCGCCGCCGGTCAGCCTGCCCGGATTTTCCTTAACTACCCTTCCTCCTGCAGGCCAGTTGTGGCAAAATCATAAGGCACGTGAGCCTGACAGGCACAATGCCGGCTCTCAAGAAAAGTTTTCGGGACCAAACCTATGTGGCGTTGGATTGGATTCTTGCTGGCAGTTGCCGCTGGTATCGGACTGGGGTTACTTTATGGCTGGGTGATCAGCCCGGTGCAATATACCGACACCGCCCCCGATACGCTACGCGCCGATTACCGCGCCGACTACGTGTTGATGGTGGCTGAAATCTACCACCACGAGCACGATCCTTCGCTGGCCGCGCAGCGCCTGGCCTTCCTGGGAAGTGAAGCCCCCTCCCGAATCGCGGCCGAAGGGCTGGACTTTGCCCTGCAACACGGCTATGCGCCAGCCGACGTAGCCATGTTGCAGGAACTGGCCTGGGCACTCCTGACCTGGCAGCCGGCAGCCGGAGGTGTACCGTGATCGAGAGGCCTGAATCGCCCCGGCGCGGTGGCCACTGGTATTTGCTCACGGGCTTGCTGATTGGCCTGGCGCTGGGTCTGGTCTACGCCTGGAAGATCTCTCCGGTGCGCTACGTGGATACGGACCCGGCGGCGCTGCGCGCGGATTTTAAGGATCAGTATCGTCTGACAATCGCCTCGGCTTATCTGGCTACGGGCAACCTGGCACGCGCTCAGGCGCGGCTGGCGCTACTGCAGGAAAGCGATCCCCTCCAGGCAATAAACGATCAGGCGCAGCGCTGGCTGGGACAGGGGAAGCCGGCTCAGGAACGGGAAGCATTGCTGGCCCTGGCCTCTGCCCTCCGTCAATCTCAACCTGCCGCCGTCTCGTCTCCCTCCCTGCCCAACGAACCCTCGCTGCCGGCTCAGCCCGGCGCGACGGATTCCCTCACTCCCTCGGCGAGCGGCAGGGCCTCATCTGCGCAAACCCCTTCCCCGTCGGCGACGCCGACGCGCACCAGATTGCCACCCGCCTCCCCAACGCCGCGCCCAACGCATACACCAACCCCGACGCCAGGCGCGCCGTTCCGCTTGAGCAGTCATCAAACCATCTGCGACCCTGCCCTGCCGGAAGGACTGTTGCAGATTGAGGTGCGCGATGGCAGCGGCAAAGCCATCGCCGGCGTGGAAATCGTGATTACCTGGCAAGGGGGCGAGGAACACTTTTTCACCGGCCTCAAGCCGGAAATGGGAAACGGCTACGCCGATTACCAGATGACTCCTGGCGTCCTGTACGCGTTGCGGCTGCTTCCTGCCAGCACCCTGGTGACCGATCTCAGCGCACCGTCTTGTAACGATCAGGGTACAGAATACTGGGGCGGTCTGCGTCTGATCTTTGAGCAACGCTGAGCCAACCCGATGACAAAGCGGAGGCCATGTCTCATCTGGCCTCCGCTACGTTTTCCAATCGCCTCCACCCCACAGCGAATGTAACTGCCGCTTTATCCAGAACGAGCGGCGGGATTCCCGGACTGCTCAAACGACCCGGAAAGAGTACCCTGCCTCCCCTGGCGGCGAGGCGCGCCTGCCGGCAGGAGAATCAGGGCATGGGATTGTTGAGCGCCCAGTCGTTGCCCAGAATAACCTCGACATCTGCCTCTGCCGCCGGGTTGAACTCAATGCGCAACTGGCTGCTCGAGGTGATGTTCATCACCGTCATCAGATAGCGTACAAGGTAAGGATTCCCGGTATGGTCAACGATAATGGTCTGAGCCGTATAACTGGCATTGCCCACATTGACCACGTTCATCCCCTGGGCGGCGAAGTATTCCTGCGTGGCAGCCGCCAGGCCAGCCGTGTAGGTGCCGTTCAGGAAGACCACCCGCGCTCCTTCCTGGCGCATCAGTTCCGTAGCGTCGCCGCTGGCCAGCGGGCTGGCGGCTCCGCCGCCGAAGATGGTATCCCGCAGGACGCGAATTTTATCCGGCAGAGGGCGCACGATAGCCAGCGTCTGCCCGTTATAGGTTACTTCCGCAGGCGCAGCCATCGTGTAATCAATCACCCCCCGCTGGATGTTCTCCATGGGAATATCTTTGACCAGCATCGCCAGGCGCATGGCATCGTCGAAAGACAGGTTCGTATGGATGCCCGAGGAAAGTTCCTGATAGAGAGCCGGCGCTTTCGCCACCAGCGATACCAGATTCTGCGGCTGGAGCACCTTCTGGCGGATCGCCATGATGACCTGCTGCTGACGATGAGCACGGTCTATGTCCTCGTGTTCCGTATTGCGGGCGCGCGCGTAGGCCAGGGCAATCGGGCCGCACATCGTTTGCACCCCGGGCTCCAGTTTCGTCATGTGGCCATACATCGGCGTCACCGTAATCTCTGCCGGCACATCCACCTCGATACACCCGATCTCATCTATCAACCGTTCGAAGGTGCTGAAGTCAATTTGAGCATAGTACTGCACCGGAACGCCGATGAATTCCTCCACCGTGCGCATGGCCAGCGCCGGTCCACCGCCGGGCAATTTGTAGGCTTCGCCGAACATGTAGGCCATATTGATTTTGCCATAGCCAAAACCGCCCGGAATGTTGACCCACAGGTCGCGCGGGATGGACAACATGCCGGCGCTCTTGCTTACCGGATCCACGGTCAGCAGAATCATGGTGTCCGAACGAGGCGCGCCCTGTTCTTCTACCCAGTCGCGATAATCCAGGCCGATGAAAAGGATATTGATGCGGCTGGCGCCATCCCAGGGCGGGGGCAATTCCACGACGGGGGCGCCGGGAGTGGAAGTGGGAGTCGCCACCGGCGTCCCTTCAGCATTCACCGCTCCCGGCGTGGCCGGCAGACCGGAGACTGTTCCGGCCGGGCAGGAGGGCAAGGGGATGCCGTCCAGAGAGGTCAACCGCCAGCAATGCACGAAACTGCGCACAGCCACAAAAACCAGGCCCGCCAGCAGCAGAGCAAGCCCCAGGAAAATGGCTGGCTTCGCCAGGGGGTGTTTGAGAAAGCGGAATTTTGATGTATTCATAGTTAACCAGAGATAATTCGAGGAGAAAAGCGCCTCAGGCCAGCGTTTTCCATGAGCGGCAGCCGGGTCACTTTGGCGCTGGCGGGGGGATGGGGAGCGCTTCTTCTTCCACGCTCGCCCATTTATCGCCCTCCGGAATCAACATGATCGGGATCTCTTCAACCACCGGATATTTGCGGTGGCAATCCTGGCAAATCAACCAGGCCTCTTTATAGAGGACAAGCCGGCCCTCCTTTTCGCGCACACAGGCCGGGCATCGCAGGATTTCCAGCAACTCGGCATCTACCATGAACGTACCCTTCACGTGAGTTCGGGACAGGTTGTTGAAACAGCCTGAGCATTGACGTTATTTTACCACGTCTACGGCTGGCACAGGCCCAGTTCCCTGGCTTTGGCCTGCGGGTCTTCCACCGCCGAGCCATATTCGCAGACGGCCTGCCAGGGTTCATAGTGGGTGGCAAACTCGTCCGAAAAAAGCACCTGACCGTTGCGGGAAACAGTGCGCGTGACGTAGACATCGGCGCCATCGGCAGCCCAGTCCACCTGCTTCATGGCATCGGGCGGCAGGTCGGGGTTCAGGCGAAAGAGCGGCGCCGGCGCGCGGACGATGTTGCGCGGGCCGGTAGTGGTCCAGGTCACGCGGCGGCCATCGCGGGTGGAGTAAAACTTCCACGTCAGGCGCTGCGCGCTTTCGTTGACGTAGGTTTCCATCAAAAGCCAGTAGGGGGTATCGTTGACAAACTTGAGGTCCACCAGGGGGAAGTACACCGTCGCGTCCATACCGGCCAGATTCGGGTCAATGCCGGATGACGTTTGCTCGTAATACGAAACGCGGTAGGCGTGCGCATGGCGTTCGAGAACAGGGTAGCCAGCGAAGAAAGCCGTGCGGAAGAGGGTGGTACTGACCTGACAGACTCCGCCGCCGATGCCCTTGATGGTGCGACCATTGTAGATAATCATGGCCTCCTGATAGCCGTTTTCCAGGCTGATATCGCCCAGGGCTTCCCCCATCGAGAACGTTTCGCCCGGCGCCACGAGCAAGCCGTGGAAGCGCGCCGCGGCCAGGCGAATATTCTGTACCCGCGCGGCTGAGGAGCCGCGGAAATAGGTGACGGAATAGGCCGGGTCACTGACCAGTTCGGTAATTCCTAATGACTCGGCTGTGGCGTCATCGCCAACCTGTGGTGGCTTGACGATGATTTCCAGCGGCAGGGTGTGCTCGCCGGCCAGCACGCGCGTCTGAATGGCGGCTTCCATGAGCGGCAGGTTGAGTTCACGACCGGTCACCGATGGCTGAATGAGTTCTAACTGACGCGTTTCGTCATTGAAGATAAAACGGGCATTTTGGGCTTCCCGGCGAATGGCGGCGTTGATTTCCTGCAGCAAGCCATGCAACGCGGTCGTGTCGAACGAGATAAGGAAGCGCGCTGATTCGGGCTTAATGACCACCAGTCTGGCCAGGGTAGCCGCATCTATCACCCAGGGGCCGGGATCTTCAGGTTGGGCATCAGGCAACGTAAGCGTCAGCGGTTGGCTCAAGGCCGCGCGCAGGGCGGCGGCCTGTTCGGCGGCGTCCAGAATGCGCGGCCTTTCCTCCCGAACCGTCAAAGGAACTTCGCCATCCTGAAAGGATTGTACCTGTCGCGTCAGCGCGGCCAGGGTCGTCTCCATATCCAGCGAGCGCCCAACCTGGCCGGGATTGTAGATCACGTTGGTGCCCTCTAGACGCAATTCGGCCTCGCGCAGCGGCTGGTTGATTTGAGCGGCCAGATGACTCAGGTAAGTATAGGCCTGCTGTTGATCGAAAATGACCACGGCTGGCAAATGCACCGTTCCTTGCGCGGCGTTGATCTGATCGGCCAGAGCATGGAACAGCCCCTCGCGACCAATCTGATAGGCCTGGCGCGCCGAAGTCTGCGCCTCGAGGCGCAGGCCCAGTTCCGCAGGCGTGGCTTGCCAGAGGCGATCGCCATCACGAAAGACAATGCGACCGCGCTCGAGGTAAATCAGCCTCTGCTCCAGTCGTCGGGCGGCCTCGTCAGGGGGCAGACCGCCCAGGTCCACGCCCGCTACCATGACACCGGGCAGGATACGCCCGCGATACATTGCCTGATAGCCCAGGCTGAACGTCAGGGTCATCGCCAGAGACAGCGCCACGCCTGAAATCAGCATGGTCAACAGGGTCACCGCAGGGGTTGGCGTCTTTCGCTGCCGGGTAGAAGTCACAAAGAGGGACATGGCGCAAGAGAAAAAGTAGAAAAGGTTGCCGGTACGTTGAACGCAGCCAGCAGGTTCGCAAGGTTTGGGAATACCTTACCGTTGGGCCAGGCAAACCCTCCAGGAAGCCTGCGACTACGCTCCAGGCAAGGGTTTTCGGCAAGCACGCCTGGCGATCTAACCCCTGTTCGTGAGCGTGGGCGGCTCTGGCACCCCGCGCTCAACGTAACAGGGGTTGGCAGGGAGCCACGAAATTATAATATCACTCGCCAAAGGTATCTGCAACAGGACATTGGCCGCCTTCTTCCGCGCTCGTCAATCCTCCAGGAAGACGTGACACGCCGGGCGCAGCGGAGGCACGCTCCCAAACCGCGACAATAGAACGTCCAAAGGCATGACCAATCAGACGGTCCGTCAGACGAGTCAAGGGGGTCAGGAAACGATCCCAGAAGAGAATCTGCCGTCGCGTGGGCAGCGCCTGACGCAAGAGATACCGATTGGCGAAAGAGAGAAGAAAGCCCGACGAATCCAGATAGCCTAGCTGGAGTAACCGGGTTTGCGCCGGGGTCAATGCCCGTAGCGTGGCGCGCGTATAGCGGCGATAATGCCCGATGGCGCGATCAAAGGGACTGTATAGCGCCGGAAAGGCTGGCGCGAGCACGATCAGGTGACCGCGCGGCTGCAGGCGCATCGCCGCCGCTTCCAGTTCGGCGCGGTCGTCCTCGATATGCTCCAGAACGTCAATGTAGAGGATGGTATCAAATCGGGGCACGGGCGGCAAATCGGCCAACACGCCGCGCACAGGACGACAACAGGCCGGCAGGTCCCCGCGTTGAATTTTCGTCTCCACCTGCGCCAGCAACGCCGCGTCGGGCTCCAGGCACCACCACTCCTCCTCGCTTCCCGAACACAAAACGGCTGTTGTGGCGCCCAGGCCGGCGCCCACCTCCAGCACCCGCTTCCCCAGATAGGGTTTCAAGAAATCACCGAAGTAGGCTTTCCAGCGCACTGCCTCGGCAAAGAGATCCAGTTCCGCGCCAGGATAGGACTGCGAGCCTAGCGTTCCCACCGCTCCACCTGCAAGACATAAGCCTGATAATCGGTGGCCGGGATAAACATGCGCGCGCTGCGATAACTCAACAGCAGGAAAGTCAACAACGCCAGGAAAAGGAACGCCTGCGAGGCGAGCAAGGTCAACCCGATGGCGACCGTCGTGGCCCAGCCGGGAATCGCCAGCGGAGTTAAATAACGGATGTATAGCAACACCAGAAAACCTGTCAGGTCCAGACCAAGCAAAGCCAGCGCGAAGAAGATCAGACGCACATAGACAATTTCCACGTACACGGAAATCGCGCTGAGTCCATGCAGGACGAGAGGCACCAGGCTCATGTGCGATGCGCCGGCATAGCGCCGTCCGCGCGCGGTAGGGATACTGGTCCAGGGCAGGCCAGCGCGCAGGATGCCAGCCGCAAAATGATTCCAGATTTCCTGAAGATATACCACCCGTCCCAGCAGGGAAGAGGGGATCAGGCAGAAATTGCCGAAAGCGATGGTCCGGCCTGTCAAAAGACGAAAGATAGATTTAAAGAGCACGTAAAAAAGGCGGAACAGCCACCCCTCGGTGCGCCGCGTGCGTCGGGCAAAGATAATCGTATCCGCGCCCCGTTCAGACTCGGCGAGCAGGCGGGGAATATCCTGCGGGCGGTCTTCGCCGTCACAATCCATGACAATCACCGGGTCCTGGACGCCCATTCTGTACACCCACGTCAGGCCGATTGCAATCGCGCGCTGATGCCCCAGGTTGCGCGTCAGATGGAGAATCTGAAGACTTGTGACACCGCGGCCCGGTACAGGCAGCGAAACGGGAAGTGAGGAGGAGCCATCGTTGACCGCCAGAACGTGGAAAGTCAGTCCCTGTTCGGCAGCCAGCGACTCCAGTTCCTCCAGCAGCCGGCTCAAAGCCGGCCAGTCGTTGTACACAGGAGTGACGATGACGATTGTTTTCATGGCGGAATATAGCGCACGACCGCCAGCACCGCGCCCGCCTTCTCCACCTGGAAGAGCACCGGCAGGTCAGGATAGACGGTTAAGTCATTGTCAAAACGGGTTGAGATCAGGGCATAGAAATCGCGTTCGGGGCGGTTGGCTTCCAGGGCATTATACACGCGGATATCCTCGCGCGCATAGCGCCAGAACGTGGTGGGAGGCCCCCAGACGACCACGCGCGCGTTGGGCGGCGCATGGCGGTTCAGGTAGGTCGCCACCGCGCGAAACGAAGTCCCCCAATAGTCCATCTCATAACGGCGGAAGGCGCCGGCCACGCCGCCAACGAGACTGTTGTAGTAAATGTAAGGATAAGGGTGTAGCAGAACAATGTTGACAATCCCCGGTATCAGAATCGCGCCCACCACACCCGCTCGCATCAGGCGTGACAGAGACTCTGTCCCTCTCTCCAGACCCAGGCCAGCCAGCAAAAACAGAGGCGGCAGGAGGAAAAGAAACTGACGAAAATTGTCATACAGATACGACCTTCCTAGCATCAGCAGGAGCAACGGCAGACCCAGCCACAGCAACGTCATTTCGCCAAATTCGGCGTATGACCGCTCACGACGCACCCGGCGCAACAACACGAACAGGCCGCTCAGGCTCAACACCAGCACCGGCTCGGTCACCTGCAGAGCCATCAGGGTCGGCAGATAAAAGCGAGGCACCTGATTGCCAGCATAATACTGGCCCTGAAACAATACTTTTCCTGGCCAGGGGAAACTTGCCATCAGGCGGAACGTGATCAGCAAGCGCAAAACAGGCTCCCTCCAGAGATAGGGCCAGGACAGATACATTACGATGAAAGCGACACCGCCGTAGAGCAGCAGTGGCCAGAGCGCAGCCTGACGCCGCGCTCGCCATAGCCGCCAGGCGACCAGTGCGCCGGCCAGCCAGCCGACAATGCGAATGCCGGCGGTCAATCCCAGGACAGTGCTGGCCGCCCAGAAAAGCGGGGAACGGAGCAGCAGGACCGTCTGCTGCAGGCGCGGTCGTACTTCACTCTGCCAGAGTTGGGCGCGCAGACGCGGGAAGAACGGCAGCCCCGTCAACCCCAGCCAGAACAACCACAAGACCAGAAAGAGCACTCCGCCCCAAAACCTTGCCAGGATAGGACGCAGATAGAGGTCAACATCGTGGGCGAACGTTGGATCAGCCTGAAGAGGAGCACGCGCCAGCCAGAGATGGACCCGTTGCCCGACCCAAGCAGCCAGTGCAACTCCGCCGCCGATCCACAGCACAGTCAGCGTCAGGCGCAAAAGAAGCGAGCGCGAACGCCATTCGGCGCGTCCATCCAATCGCCCTGCCTCTGGCGCGGTTGCCGCCGGGAGCAGGCTGAGGCACGAGTCCGTCCAGCGTAGCCCCAGGTACATGGTAAGCACGAAGCCGCTCAGGCAGGGAATATCGCGCTCGTTTATGAAGGCATGCCCCCACAGCAAGGGTTGCGTGGCAAAGAGCAGCGCAACGCTCAAGGCCGTCCAGGGTTTCAGCCAGCGTCGCGCCAGAGCATACATGCCCCACACCCCGGCCTGAAACGTCAGGAAGATCAGATAGTGCGCCACATCGGAAACATAGTAGCGCGGAAACAAACGGCCAGCCAGCACACACACGATCCAGAACCAGGCGCCGTAATGGCGCAGGGTTGGATCGCTGTAGGGCAAGGCCGGCGCGCCCCCCAGGATGGCCTTATATACCGACAGCGACTCCTCGGCATACTGGAAAAAGTTGTGCTCGTCCCAACTTTCCCCATAATCTGTCAACACCAGCAGCCCAATCAGCAGGTTGAGGAGGATAAATAACCTCAACCAGAAGGTGGAATTGGAATGGCGAACAAGATGGCGCACCATAGGTTCTCGTCCATCCAGCAACGTCAACGACTCGATAGCCAACCGAACGCGCCGCGGCTACACCCTTGAAAGCACGCCCGACGACCTGATTCCGTCTCCGGCTTATGATCGTCTGTGATCTGGATGCCAGATTTAGTATCACCGAAAAGGCGCTCTTTTGTCAACCAGCGGGCTGGGAAACGCCTCCACTCTTTGCGCAGATCGCACTGCCAGGAGAAGCGCGGGCGTCTGCTCGCGCCGGCGCAAGAGGCGATACCGGCGTACCTCGATTAGGAAACAGGTAGGATGTACCCCGTTTGCATTTGGGGTACAATTAGAGTGCTCTATTGTTTTCCAGTTGCTCCAGTTTGCTCAAGGAGGAAGTCATGATCAGGATCGCTCGCTTTTCCGCCGCTCTTGTCTTGCTGATGCTCACCGCCTGCAATCTGCCGGCCGGCAACGCCACGCCGACGGTTGACCCCGGCGTCATCTTCACCGCCGCCGCGCAAACGGTGGAAGCGCAACTGACCCAAAGCGCCGCACTCAACCCACCGACGGCCACAGCCACCCTGCCTGCGCCGACGGACACACCGCTCGCCGTAACCGATACGCCGCTGCCGACCTCTGTCGTCCCGCCTACGCCCACCTACACCCCTACCACGCCTTGCGACCGGGCAAAATTCATTGCCGATGTGACCGTGCCCGATGATACCGAATTCGCTCCCAATACCACCTTCACCAAGACCTGGCGTATTCAAAATACCGGCACCTGCACCTGGACTACTGCCTACGCGCTGGTCTTCGACCATGGCGACGCGATGAGTGGACCGGCAGCGCAACCGCTGGCAGGCAACGTGGCTCCGGGTCAGAGCGTGGATATTTCCGTTGATTTGAAAGCGCCGGCCACGCCGGGCGACTACATCGGCTACTGGAAAATGCGCAACGCGGCCGGCGTGCTGTTTGCTCAGGTTTGGGTGAAAATCAAGGTCAAGGCAGTCAGCACCGGCTTCAACCTGCACGAGAAGGCGCCGCTGGCAACATGGCAAGCAGGTGGTCCGCCCTATGTCACCCTAACGTTTGGCGGCCCAGACACCGACGCCAACGGCTTTGCTATGTACAAGGACGGGCAAAAAGTGGAAGACGGTTCAACCCCCAGTAAGGTTCTGGAGACACACCCGATGTGGATTGACGATGGGGTCATCTCTGGCCGCTACCCCGCCTATACGGTCCAGGCTGGCGAACGCTTCCTGGCGAAAATTGGTTTTCTGGCCAAGGCGGATGGCACCTGCGGCGTCGGCAATGCCCTCTTCCAGGTCAATTACCGCGAAGGAGGCACGCTGCACCCCCTGGGTTCCTGGACCAAGAGTTGTGACGGTACCTTGCAGAACATTAATCTTGACTTGAGCGCGCTGGTCGGGCATACCGTCGAGTTTGTCCTGGCAGTGGCGGCCAACGGCTCCTCGGCGCAAGACTGGGCGGTGTGGATCAATCCCCGCGTCGTGGTGCCCTGAAAAGAGCCGTCAACGTTGAATCGCGGTATCCTCCGGCAAAGCCTGGCTGCCCCGGCGCAGGTATAAAAATCTGCATCGCCACGCACAAGGGCTACTTTAAACCGGCGACCTCATGGCGTCGGCCTGCGCCAGCCCGGATTCAAGGTCTTTTGCCTGGTGTTTTGCTGTTCCCGCCGCTCATCCCCGTCGCGCGTGGACAGGAGCGCCTTTGCCTCAACGGAACACCCAGTAATCGAAAACGATGCCCGTAGGCGGAATCCCGCCCAGATAATGGGTCGGCACCAGGAACCCCGGTTGACCGGTGTTGGTGATAAAGCAATAGTAAAGGTCGGTCTGCATGGCCAGATCGCCGGGTTCATAGCGCGCCCCCAGACAGGCGCTGCGGCCCGGCGGAGTTTGGGTAACGTAGCCTGAGACGCGCGCGCCGTTTCGCTGACGAATCAAGGCCGGCTCCACCAGCCAAATGTCACATTGACTGTCCGCCGAGGCAAAAACCTGGCCGCTGTCAAAGTCGAAACATTCCCCGTTCTGGAGCATTACCCCGGTGTACGCAGCCGGTAAAGGATTGGGAGCAAACTCTGCCGGCACGGGCGATGGGGATGGAGCAGCAACCGTAGGGGCCGGCTCGGCAGTGTTCGTCGCGGTGGGGGGAACCGATAGCGGAGTCGCGCTGGAAGCCGCCACTTGAGTCTGGAGCGCTGCAAGCGTTTGCACCACCTGGGTGGCCTCCGCCTCATGAGTATATGCCGCCATGGTCTGGGCCACGAGGGTGCCCACATCCGGCGTGGGAGGAAGTGGCGTCGTGGTGCCACAAGCCAGAGCCAGCAAGGCCAGAAACGCAAGAGCGAAACCGAGTGAACGCATGGCAATCCTCCTTGAAAAGTACGTAACTACTCAGCCATGTCATTGCGAGTTTTTTTTGGCGAAGCAATCTCCTATTTATCAGGCTAAAGGGACTCGCCTGGGGATTGCTTCGTCGCAAAGAGCGCTCCTCGCCATGACATGCACAACGGTTTTGATACAGAACTGAGTGGTTACAAAAGTACAAAGTATTCCGTCCCCGAAACGATTTCGCCAGAGGGCTTCTATCGGCGAATCATCCCCTGTCCTGACTGTCCCGACCGACAGGATACAGGGGAGTATTATGCACATCCCTCCAACGAGGTCCGGCCCGGGGTCTCAAAAGAAAAAGAGCGGCCACCTTGAGGGTCGCGCGCTCAAACGCCCGTGGACGACTCTGGCCTGGGGAACAGGAAGCAAGGCTGGGGCGCCTGGACTCGAACCAAGATCCACAGATCCAAAGTCTGGTGTGCTGCCGTTGCACCACGCCCCAGGGTGGGCAAATTTTATCACAGGGCGAGCGAAGGGGCTAGGGTTTGGCATCCGGCGTCAGGCCCAACTGACGGGCCTGCTCATAGGTCAAGACATCGGGCTTCGTCGGAGCGGAACCATGCTTTTCAGCCACCTGCTCCCAGAAACTATCCGCGTCCTCAGCCTTGATCTTTTTCTGCGCCTTGAACAGGGGTTCCAGGTCTTCCTCCCCTGCTTCCTCTGCCTTCTCCGCTGGCTTTTCCTTTTCAACTTCAACCTCAGCCGACGCAGGCGGCGGGGCCGGCAGGACAATCGCCCCCAACGCCTGTTCGATACCTGGTCGCGCCGCCGAGAAGACTGCCACTGTATCCAGAATGGTGGAGGTATCGGCTAATTTTTCGCCAGCGATCAGCAGGGCATGATTGGAACCCAGCGGCGCAAAGATTAAATCATACCCCTTGCCGACAAAGACATGCCAGCTGTCCGGCGCTTTCTGACCGATCAGCCGTCCCACTTTTTGCCCGGCGCTGGCTACGATCATCAGCAAGTCAAACAGGCTGGTCTCGATCGCTTTATCGGGCAGTGCGCCGGCCTGTGCTACCACTTGCCCTTTGTCATCGAGCAGAACGACCGCCTGAGCGCCCAGTTCCTGCCGCAGCGCAATGATGAGATCGGCGATGGTGCGGGCTTCTTCTTCCTGCAACACAGGCTCCCGGTCCACTGGCTCTGGAGGCAGGAGCGTCTTGACCAGTCCCAGATGACGTTCAACGGCATCGAGAAAATCGGCAATCGGCACCGGCTTGAGGAAGAACGAGTCGGCGCCGGCTTCGGCCACCTGCTTGCGCACCTTTGGGTCTGCCAGGCCGGTAATCAGAATCACCCTGGCCTGAGGATGATACTGCCGGACTTTATGCATCAGTTCGATGCCCGAAATGCCCGGCAAACGGTAGTCGGCGACCAGCAGGTCCACCCGATGGCGCGAAGCCTCCAGAATCGCCTCTTCCCCCGAAGGAATCTCCACTACTTCCAGTGGATGCTCCAGCGTTTCCAGCGAGGTGCGCAGCAAATGGCTGACTTCACGATGATCTTCCACAATAAGAATGCGATAGGTATCCATAGGCAATTTCATTCGTAACTACTCAGCCATGTCATTGCGAGCCGTTTTTTTGGCGAAGCAATCTCCCCTTTATCAGGCGAAATAGACCGCCTGGGGATTGCTTCGTCGCAAAGAACGCTCCTCGCCATGACATCCACAACGGTTTTGAGACAGGGCGAAATAGTTACTTTCATTCTATCATAAGAAGGTAACTGCGTGTGCACTCAAAAGCTATTGCACGCCATACGAAAACCCTGTGATGTTGCCAGTTTTTGACATTCACAGGCTCTGTGGCGATGATGTCATGGCGAGCCGCCTGGGCAGCGAAGCAATCCCCTTGCCTGCCGGGAGACTGCTTTCCCTACGCTACGCTCCACCACGCTCCACTCGCGGCAGGCGGGACATGCGCTTCGCTCGCCGTGACATACGTTGAGAGTGTTGGCAACAGAGCAACATTCGTACTACGGCTTTTGCGTGGACACACGGTAACTGCCTACCACTTCCAAAGCGGGTTTGCAATTTGCCGAGAAAACCGTCCACGAATCAGGAAACGAACAAACGAATGGCTGTTTATCCCGAAACGCGGCCAGCCTCAGGTATCGTCGCCTCCGGGCCAGGCCGTTGCGACTTCTCACTTGCAGGGCATGACCAATTCTGGCAGTAGAAAATCACCTGCTAGCATTATAATCGAAAAAACAGACTGGCGGCCTCGCCTGAGCCGGCGCAATCCGGCAATCGGGCAAGGGGGAAAGAGTTGTTGCGCGTTCAATCGCTTTGCCCCCCGCTGGAGGCGCGCGGTCAAATCTTTCACTCCACGAAACTGAGGAAGCATGTACCGCAATCGCTGGTTATCCCATCTTGAAGTCCTCACGGCCATCCTGGTCTGGGGTGCCTCTTTCATCGCTACCAAAATTGCCCTTCAGGAAGTTTCGCCTCTCACCGTTCTCGGACTGCGCTTCGCTCTGGGAAGCGGCCTGTTGGGAGTGGTCGTTGCCGGGCAGCGTCAGTTGACCCTGCCTGCGCCCCGAGAATTGCTCCATTTTGCGCTGATTGGGCTGATCGGAGTCACGATTCATCAATGGTCACAGGCTGCCGGTCTGGTAACCACCCACGCTTCCACCACCGCCTGGATTGTGGCCACAACGCCTGTGTTCATGGCTTTGCTGGGATGGCTGACGCTCAAAGAGCGTTTGGGATGGTCGCAAGGGGTAGGGATTGTGGTGGCAGCCGCGGGCGTTTTGCTGGTTGTGAGTAATGGGAACCCGCGCGCGTTCTCCGATGGCCCCTTCGGTCAACCAGGTGATTTCCTGGTTCTCCTCAGCGCGCTGGCCTGGGCAGTTTTTTCGATTCTCTCGCGCCCCGTTTTGCAGCAATATTCGCCGACATACCTGATGTTCTGGGTCATGCTCTGCGGCTGGGCCTTGCTGCTGCCCTTGTGGCTGGGAGGGCCAGGGGCAGGCGAAATTGCCTCCCTTTCGGCGCGTGGGTGGGGAGCGGTGATCTTCCTGGGAATATTTTGTTCGGGATTGGCTTACACGGCATGGTATGGCGCCCTGCGCACGCTGGAGGCGGCTCAGGTTGGGGCTTACCTGTATCTGGAGCCGCTGGTGGCCACGGGGGTAGCCGCGCTGGTGCTGGGGGAGGCCGTTACCTGGTCGGTTCTGCTGGGTGGCGCGGCCATTCTGGCGGGCGTGTATCTGGTCAATCGGTCTTGAGCGGGAGCGCGCTCCGCGCCCACTGCAGCGGATTCAGATGCCTGACGACCGATCACGCCGCCTTCTGTCTGCTCTGTCGTCTGGGCTGCGCCGGGCTTCGAGCGCATAGAGAACGCTGCCTAGCAGACCCAGAAACAAGCCGGTCACGGAAGCCGCATAGGAAAAAAAGTTCAGGAAAAAGGTCGAGGGGAGAATCCGCAGCATCATTAACCAGGGCAGAACGGCTCCTGTCAGAACCAGCAGGAAACCGATTCCTATTAGCAAGCGCGGGCGCCCAATACCCATCGAATTTCTCCGATGCTCCATAACTGGCGACCTGAGGCGTTTCTCAGGTCACGGGTAACTACCTGTCCACCATGTCATTGCGAGCCGCCGTTGGTCGAGCAGGACGAAGTCCGTATCGAGACCAGTCGGCGAAACAATCTCGAATTCCACGGAGAAGCAATAAGAACATTCGTGAGACTCGCGAGGGGATTGCTTCGGCGGCGCCTTGGGCGATCTCCGGCGTGGCCCTACCGCCGCCTTGCAATGATAGCAGGCAGGTAATTACGGTCACGGTGAGGCCAGGCAACAGCCAGAACAATCCCCTGCTCAAAGACTTTGTCGAGGTGCCGGCTGCTCCCGGCCAGGCGGGTACCGCCCGGCGCCGGCCGGACCGCTAACGATACAGCCAGCAAGCCACCTGATGCCTGGCTTCCGGCTCGAACTCCGGCGGAACCTCCGTCTCGCACAACCCCTGAATGATACGTGCACAACGCGGATGGAAGCGACAGCCGCGGGGTGGATGCACCAGGCTGGGCGGTTCCCCTGGTGGCACGTCCTTGAAGGTCGTCGCGTTACGGGCATCCGGCTCCGAGGTGCCGGTCAGCAGCGCCATGGTGTAAGGATGATAAGGATTGTTGAGCAGGCGTTCCACCGGCGATTTTTCAATCAACTGACCGGCATACATGACAAAGATGCGCTCGGAGAAATAGCGCACGGTGGAAAGGTCGTGGGTAATATAGATGACAGCCAGGCGGTGCGTTTCCTGCAAAGCGCGCAGCAGACGTAGAATCTCGACGCGCACCGAAGCATCCAGCATGGACACCGGCTCATCAGCGACAATCAATTTCGGCTCCAGGAGCATGGCGCGGGCGATGACTACACGTTGCTGCTGCCCCCCGCTCAACATATGGGGGAATTTGTCCAGATAATCTTCCACCGGATGGAGCTTGACTTCCTCCATCACTTTATAAATGCGCTCGATGCGTTCGGTTTTGCTCTGCACGCCGCCGATGATGAGCGGTTCTTCCAGAATACGCCGCACCGACATAAACGGCGGCAAGGCGCCAAAAGGATCCTGCTGGACATAACCAACCTGCGAGCGGTACCAGCGCAATCCGGCACGCCCCATTTCGTGCAGATTCTGCCCGCGAAAGAGCACCCTCCCCTCACGCGGACGGTACAACCCCAGGATGGTTTTCATTAAACTGGACTTACCGCAGCCACTCTCGCCGACGATCGCAATTGCCTCGCCCTCGTGCAGGTCAAAACTCACCCCATCCACGGCATGGACGTAGCCCGCGTGACCAAAACCAAAGCGGCGCAATTCAAACCAGACGCGCAAATTCTGCACCGAAAGCAAGACATTCTCTGTCGCCGCCGCCGAGGGCTGAATCGTTTCTACAACCTCTACAGCCATGTCGTTCTCCTCGTCAGGAATATAACCAGCACTTGACTTTCCGTCCCTTCCTCTCGAAGGTGGGCGGGTCCTGCTCACACTTCTCGAAGCGGAAGGGGCAACGCGGGGCAAAGCGGCAGGACGGCGGCGGCGCAAGCAAACTGGGCGGTTGACCGGTAATAAACTCTGGCTCGCGCGTACCACGCAGGCGCGGCACGCTGGCCATTAATTTCTGCGCGTAAGGATGCAAAGGCTCGGCGAAGAAATCCGCCGCCTCGCTGACCTCGACAATCTGGCCAGCATACATGACGGCCACCGAGTCGGCAAGTTCACTCGAGGTGGCAATATCATGGGTGATCAAAATGAAACTGATCCCCAGTTCTTGCTTGATGCGCTTGAGCACGTTGAAGATATTGGCCTGGGTCAATACGTCCAGAGCCGAGGTCGGCTCATCGAGGATGATCAACTTCGGCGAGGTAACCAGCGCCATAGCGATCGCCACGCGCTGACGCATGCCGCCGCTCAGTTCAAAGGCATAGCGGCTCAAAAAATCCACCGGCACGCCCACGTGCTGGAACATTTTGCGCGCCAGTTCCAATGCCTCTTCCTTGCTCACTCCCAGGTGGAGGATGGCCGGCTCCGAAACCTGATCGCCGACGCGCAACACCGGGTTCAACGAATTCATCGCCGCTTGCGGCACCAGCGACATTCCAACCCAGCGGACATTCTGGCGAAATTCCTCTTCCGACAACGCCATCACATCCACGCCTTCCAGATAGACATGGCCGTGATATTCGCCCGCATTGCGCGGCAAGAGGCGCAAGATAGCCTTCGCCAGTGAACTTTTCCCACAGCCCGATTCGCCCAGCACAACGACAGCCCGGTGATAATCCAGGTCCAGGCTGACGCCATCCACGGCCTGCACCGCGCCCTGTGTGGTGCGAAAGTACAATACCAGATCTTCAATGTGCAATAATTTATCAACGGGCATGGACGCTATAATCCTCTCAAGCGGGGATTGAAAATACGGTCAAGCGAGAAACCCAACATGGAAAAGGCCAGGCCAGTCAACATCAGCAGCACCGCCGGCTCAAGAACCCAGTAATACTGCCCCTGGAACAAAGCACCATTGGCCTGTGCATCGTTGATAACCTTTCCCCAGGTAGGCAGCACCGGATCCCCCAGACCCAGTACCGCCAGCGAGGCCTCCAGGAACACATAACTTGGGATCAGGGTCACCAGTTGGGGAATCAACATCGGTATAATACGCGGGGTCAGATAAAGGAAAATGATGCGCGCGTCGCCCGCGCCATAAGCGCGCGCGGCCTCAATGTAGGGCGATTCCTTCACCTGCATGAACACGGCCCGGTATGTCTTGATGCCGGCGCCAAAAATACTCAGAAGAATGGTCGCGCCCAGGATAACCCAGATACTGCGCGAGTAAAACGTGCCAATCATCAACAGGATTGGCAAGAAAGGCAACACAAGGAAAATCTCGGTAATGCGCTGAATGATCTCATCCACCCACGAGCCGTACCAGACCCCCACGGCAGCGATGACCATGGTCGTCAGCGTGGTCCCCAGGGCGGCCAGCAAACCGAATGCCAGCGCCACCGGCGTGCCCCATAGCAACGGGATCAGCAGATCACGCCGGCGATGATCCGTACCGGCTAACCCAGCCAGCCGACCATGGACCACAAATTCGGCGTCCACATCGGAGTCCGGCTCAAAGGTCTGCGCGGTTACGATCAGTTGATACTTGCCTTTCAGGGGAACAGGTTTTATCTGGTACGGGTCAGCAAACAAACCCTGCTGTACCGACCAATCGCCAAATTTACGCTGCAAGGCCACATCCTGCCCGAAACGATAGGTCTGCGAGGCCTTGACGGCAAACTCTTTGATGCGGATTTCCCGCCCATCCGGGGTCAGCCAGCGGATGGAAACATGGGGTTGTTTCTCCAAAAAAGAGGACTTAAAGTACAGGACCAGTTCCTGCGGAAAGTCGTCGTAAGCGTACTCGAAGGCGTAAACAATTTGAATCGTGCGGTTGCCCTGTGCATCGGTAGTGACCGTTTTGGCAGCCGAGCCGTCGGCGCTGTTGAGGGTAAAGGAGACCGGCAGTTTTTTGCGCCGGAAGAAGTTGGTCCATTCCGGGGCGGCCTTTTTGGGATTCCGGTACCAGATTTCCTCACCGCCGCGCCAGAGACGAATGGCCTCGTGGTAGGGAATAGCAATCATGGCATAAATCGCTACCCCCACCAGCATCAAGATAATGATGACGCCGGCTACAGCAGAAGGATAGCGCAGCAGTTCGCGCAGCGTTCGTTGCAGGTTCTTCATGCCTGTCCACTCTCCTGACCGATTTTGACGCGCGGATCTACCAGCGCGTAGACAAAGTCCAGCAGGAAAACCGTAATTGCCAGCAAATAGGCAAAGATAACCGTTTCACCAACAATGACTGCCGTATCGAAAAGGCCAATGGCCTGATAGAAAGCACGCCCCAGGCCGGGCCAGTTAATGACCGTTTCAAAGATAGGCGCGCCGGTCCAGACGCCGATGATGGTCAGGGCGAAGGTGGTGATGATCGTCGGCAGAGTCGGGCGCAGGACATAGCGCCGTTCGATGTCGCGCGAGGTCAACCCTTTGGCTTTGGCCATTTCCACGTAGTCCTCGCTCGAATAGATGAGGAAAAAGGTGCGCCAGTTGTACACCGAAAGGAAAATACCGCTGACGGCCAGCGCCAGCAGGGGAATGATCATGTGTTTGAGCAGGCTCAGGACGTATTCAAAGGGATTATCCGGCACTGGCGCATCCACCATGCCGCCATAAGGCAGAATCCGCAACCAGGCGGCAAAGATCAGGATCAGGAAAATGGCATAGAACCAGGCCGGCGCGGCCGAGGTCGGCGCCAGGGTTACGAAGACTTTATCCCAGAAGCTGCCATAGCGACGTGAGAGGGAAAGAGCGATGAATAATTCCACAAAAAACAGGATCAGGGTGGAGGTGCCGAACAAAACCAGCGTGGCCGGCAGACGTTCCAGAATGATGAGCCGCACCTGACGGGAGCCGCTATCGCTGCTCATATATTTGGCGCGCCCCAGGTTCAGCGTGAGCGCGTTGGTCAGGAAGCGTACCGTCCGCACCATGAAAGGCTGATCCAGACCGGCGCGCTTCTCCTCCAGCGCGATGCGTTCTTCCATCCACTGCCGTTGTTCCTCCGGCCCCATGCGGCGCAGCGCCGGGTTGGTCAACACAGCCTGTTGCACCGCTTCCCGAATCTCGCCGCGCCGAATCTGGTCCACATAGCCGCCCATATTGGCAATCAGGATGGTCAGGAAAATGCTGATCACTACTGTCACAAACAAGGTAATCAGGCGTACCAGCGCGTAACGCCCGACTCGGCTCAGCGTGCTGACGCCTTTCCCCCGCGAAGCGTTTTCTTCATCTGCTACAGGCGGGATCGGATTTTCAGTGCCCATGAACGTTTACCTTCCAGAAAAAAATATGAGGTCTGATAGGGGCAGGGTCTCTGCCCCTATCAGACCAAACGCGAACGAACAACTTACGGGGAGGTGACGAATTCAATGCTGGCAAAGGACGGAATGCTCACTACCAGCGAGGTAACCGCCACTTCCAGTTTGTTCGAGCCGGCTTCCAGCAACTTGGTGACGTCGGCCGGCAGGACGATCTGATACTTGCCATCCTCCACCGCTCCGGCTTCGCCGGTGCCAACCAGCTGCCCCTTGGCATTGTAGAGCAGATATTTGACACTGGAAATTTCGGAAAGCGGATAGGCCGCGCCACGATAGGTCACCGCGACTTCGAAGGTGGCCTCCGAACCAATCGTCACGTTGCTTGGGCCGCTGATTTCCACGACAGCGATCTTCGGCGCGCCAAAGCGAGCCCATTTGTCGGCCGGATCGGGGAAGG
>Ga0272448_1000589_pt1 | contig 55563 bp, 77 predicted proteins | sample YNPCB0191_FD_202220 | JGI IMG/M metagenome (GOLD analysis project Ga0272448, IMG submission 202220) | Hot spring sediment microbial communities from Yellowstone National Park, WY, United States - YNP-CB-019-1 | ecosystem: Environmental > Aquatic > Thermal springs > Hot (42-90C) > Sediment... | reverse complement strand
CATGCCCACAATTTATAATGAATTGACAGGAGCAGGTTCGTTTATAATTTGCACAGTGCCAACAGATAAAATATACAGGTTACAAACAATTATAATACGGTCTGTAGATAGTTCAGGTAGTGATGTAAACTACACTTGGATATTCAAAGATGTTGTTGCGACGGGTGTTGAAGAGAAACGATATGTATTTGAGCCAGCGAGTGGACAGGCAATACAAAGCATACCTTATGCATCGTGCTTATTTGTCGGGACTGTGAAACTCGAATTGCTTGGTGGAAATTTAGATGATACACATCATATTACATTGGTGTTCAAGGAGGTGGAAGCGTGTTGAAAACAATTACTATAACAGATAGCGGGACATACACTGTATTCAGTGTGCCAAGTGATAAAATATATCGTCTGGTTAATATATATTATGAATTTGAGTTAACACCAGGTTCTGGTGTCAACGGAGATTATCTAAAGATAATTGACAACTACGGTGGAACAGATAATGTAGTTGCATATTTTGGTGTTACAGAAATGGCTGGTGCACTATACAAAGGTAAAGGTGGTATGTATGCACCAGTCGTGCCTACTTTAGACATAGAGTTGATTGGAACAGTTAAAATAGATACTCAAGACGGCAGAGTTAGTGCAAGTGCCCCAGCAACTATACATTTTGAACTCGAAGAGGTAGAAGTTAAAGGAGGTAATACAAATGTTCAGACCAATGAGTAAATATGTCAAATTTTCTGATATTGATGTTAAATCAGATGGAACAGCGTTAATAGTGCATTTTACAGCACCAATGCCGACAAAAGGTATGGTATTCCAACCACATGTGTCACATGTTATAGTTTATGGTGATGGCACATCTGATAAAAACGATAACAGTGCATTCAGTATTGCACAGACAGATACAAAACGCAGAATGGTATGCATGGGTAATACTGTTGAAGTTGTTATACCTATAACACAATATGATATTAAAAGTGTTAAAATAACATATAATTTAGCAAGGCGTGGAATAAGGCAAGGTTTTGTGCCACTCAAAATACCAGGTATTACATTTGAAATACCGACGGAATTAATTGTAAATGCAATACAAACATATAAGGCAAGTTTGCCATCAGCAGATAAATCACAAGGACAAACAACCATACCAGCAAATCAAAGTGAAATATCAGCATCAGATTCACTACAACCCGAAACACCGACACAACCGATAACACCAACTCCTATTAAACCGATTGTTACATTACCTGTTCAACCCAGTTTACCTATTGTTACTGAGCCGACAACACCAATAATACCACCACCGATTATCAGTCCACAACCGCCAGAAGAACCTATTAAACCGATTGCACCGCAACCAATTAGTGGTGATACAACATTACCGTATAAACCTCCACTAAGTGAGGTTGATTTATTCAGGATAGGTGATGGCCGTGGCAAGAAAACATCAAGACAGACAGAAATCTGAACAAACAGGAAATACATATAAACGCATTCTTAATGACATGACAAACACATATGCTAAGGGTATTGCAAGACGGTTGAATATAGAACCATCACAAGTGAAAACAGATGTCGCACAAAGATGGGCAAGAAGTTGGATAAGTGCATTTGTTGATGTCTCTAAACTCGATGAACGCCCAATCCTGAATTTGGTTTTTTCAACAGTCGAAAACATGAGAACAAGAATACAAACCAGACGGGCACAAATCAGGAAATTCATTGGTAACAGGCGAAATACAACATCAGACGAAGAATCTTACATTGTTGATGAGTTCGAAGAGTTTGAGGAAGAAGCAGGTGCAGAGTATGAGGAAGAATAAAACAAAAAAAACACCTCACGAACTCGCACAAACTTTTTATCCCGCTACTATGAATTATGCTACTAATATGTATCACGCATTAATTGAACAAGGAGCAAAAGTGACTTTTGTTGATGTTTTAACCAGTCCAGCAGTAAAAAAATTCAATAAAAATGTAGATAAAACGAGAAAAAGAAAAATTAGAGCCAGACGAGTTAAAGGAGTGTGTTATAAATGGTAGTTAAATTAAAAGGTATGTTTGGATTGGTTGCTAAACGCATACCAGTGCATGTTCATAGTGTATATGCACAATTTGGGTATCAATATGGTGTATCAGGTCAGGTTTTGAGAGTTGATTATTCAATATATTGTGCATCGCCTGGCACATATGAAGTACAAGTGTTTGCAGTCGGTAAAGGTATGAGTAAAAACGGTGAGGCACATAGAATTGTGCAATTAAAAGAAGGTTATAATGCGTTTAGCGAATATTTAAGTTTTCAACCAGATTATTTATTTGACAGTTATGTGGTATCAGTTGTTGTGTGGAAACCAGGCCCGTTTGGACAAACATCTGTGCCGATAGCAAGTAAAATAGCAACTTATTACATTAAACCAATTATATCTGAACAAGCAATTGAACAAGCACGTATAGCATATGAAAATTGGAAAAACACACAACAAGCGAAAGATGCTGAACGCATAAGAATACAACACGAACAATATGTTGTATCCACACAAACCGATAATGCAATTAAACAATATGGGTATTTAAGTGGTTGGTATAATAATATATTAACAAATTATAATGTTGCTGGTAGGCCTGATATAAAACAAATGTTGGATAACATGCGTGATAGATTAAATAAACACGATTTAAGCGGATTTAATGATTTTGCAAACAAAGTGCATGACGCTATTAGTCAATTTGTTGACGATGTCAAAAAACAAATAGAAGCCACAAAACAAAAATGGAAAGAACGGTTATCTGATTTCAAAAATAAATTACTTGGAAACACTGATTACGATGTAAAATCTGAAGAAGATACAGAAACAATCAGAGATTTATTAGCACAATTAGCAGAGAATTATCGTGCTTTTTTGGATGCTTATAAACAGCGTAGTAATGACAATGTCATATATCATTTGGGTTGTATGCATGACATTAAAGGCGATGCAACATTATTTGTTGTTGTATGGGGTAGTGTTGCAGGCAATGTGGTTACTGCTGGATTATCAACACAATATAGTAACGCTAAAAAGAACGAATATTATGCACATGCAGAGTCGTTAAATAACAGGTTAGGCGAATGTAAATCATATGCTGAAAGTATAAAAACAATACTTGATAAACTAAAATCTAAACTCAAACCGTCAACAACATTAAAAGTCAATACACCAAGAGCCATCAATAATGTGTTTGGATTAGGTATTATACATCATTCACTAATTAATCAAGTTGACGATGGTATTGTTGATGCTGATATATTAGACCGTGCTATACAAAAAGCAGAAGAGTGTAGAGATAAAATGAACGGTGCTAAATGGTGGCAAGATGCTCATAATGCGTGGAACGACTATACTTCAGGTCCGATACGGACTGAAATACACGATATATTAGATAGACGGGCTGGGTGGTTTAAATGGTAAATATACATGTCATTGAGGTGATTTAAAATGCCAGGCGTAGTAATACAAATATCCGAAATAAAAGGCGAAACAAAAATGATTGGAATACAAGGGACACCAACATTGTATTGTAGTGCAAAAGCAAATTTTACACTACAATCAATTTTGAAACAGCAAGCGGATGTGAATGTAGTTGTTCACGTTAAAGTCGTGAATAATACAGACGGTAAAGTCATATATGATAAAGATATCATCACTGAAACATTACGAGTGACTAAAGGTAAGTTTTTGGAGCAAGAACGCATATATGTTGTTGACACTGGTATTTATAATACACAAACCAATCCTGTATCATTAGGTATTACATACACTATAACTGCTTCATATGCTCCACTATTCGGTATTGTATTGAAATTCCCAAGCTCTGTTACAAAAGTTGCGTCTTTTACATTACCGCCTAAAACAACAAGCACACCGCCTAATTATACTAATCAATCTGTAGGTACGACTGTAACATGTGGTAGTATAGGATTGGTAATTACTAAAATAGCAGACCAGCAATGGCAAGTGAAAGATGTATCAGGGCCTACAACCAAAACAACAACCAAATACGAATATTTACCTTTACCACCCACTGGTGCGTCAAATGTTGAATTAGCCGCTTGGTTAGACAGACAATTCGGACTACCGTCACCGACTATCAAAACGACTGATGTTAAAACAATATTGTGGTTAACTCCAGCAGAACGAGAGACATTTATGAAACAGCAAGGATATGTAGCACAAGTGGTTGGTGGCGGTGTTACACCGCCGACAACACCAATTGCAATATAAAGAGGTGGTATAACATGGCGGTTGGAGTAACTATTGACAAAGTCGAATATGTCGGTAGGTGGGATTACCAACCGCCTATCATAGACAAGCCGTGGATATTGATAAGTGTTTATTACACTTGCACTGCACTCGCTCCTATGACTAAAAAATCAGCGAAAATCAAATATCACATTGAAGTAACACATTCGCAAGGTGTTGAGAAGATAGATGCTGAAGTAGTATTACCAATTGAGCCACAATTTAAACTGTTTGTAACCAGCACTGGAAAATTTAATATATCTGTTGTGTATAATAAAAATGTAACATCAAACGAAAAAATACATGTGAAATATACAATCCAAACGGAATACCCAATAGGACCGTTTGGTAAATGTATGATACCACATGTAGTTGAAGGTGAATTTGAATGTTGACAAAAGATAGGATAGAAGAAGTAGTCAATGGGGTGTTGAATATTCCTGCCACCAAATTAGAGCCACCCAAAGAAATCCTGAAACTCAATGGACTGCTTCAATATCCAGACGGCAAATATGTGTTAGGTAGAACTTATTTTTATCCACGCAAAGTTATATTATTGTCTCATGTATCAGACGAAGTAAATTTAATACACGAAATGTTACATTATAACGGATACGGAGAGGTAGGTGCGAGAGTCGGTGCGAGAATAATTGATTTCAGACGGCGCATGGTTGGTAAACCGCAAAAAATAGTGCAATATGACGAACAATATATACAATCAGCAGATGAGTTATTAAGACAGTTGAATATTGCACAAGAGATTGCGTCTGCAAATGCAAATGGTGTTATTAGATACATAATAACGGGGTGATTTAGATGCCAGACGAAATATATATAGATGGAACAAAAAGAAAAATCCAAACAAGTCGTGTTATTGAAGGACAAGTGCAACCAGAACAGGCAAAATATATGCCTACTCAAATACCAGCTGTTACACCGCAATATCCAACGACTGTTATCAAGAAGCAATTGGGTAAATTACACATGGTTAGTTTACCGTCAGTAACAGTAGATGGTGATATGCGAGTTGTAACAATCAAAACAAAAGGTAAAGTACCGACTGCATATAATATTTATCAAATATTACTGGATTTTAATTTCACTGATTTGAATATAGAAGATGCAGTGGATTATTTCACTATTGAAATATCAGATAAATACATAACAATGAACAGACCGTATACATTGGCTGAGTTAACAGCACAAACCAACCACAACTTGATATTCCAAACATTGAATTACGATATATATAACAACCGAATAACATTGTTAGTTGATTTTTCTAATTTACCAAATGCAATACAAATAACAGACGATTTTTATATAACATTAACATATAATGCTGTAATGACATCAACACAACAAATCACTTGCTCACCTTATTTATTTTTTGTAAAGGAGGTGTAAATAAATGACACAAAAATACCCTAAACAAAACGCACAAAAAGGAATTCCTGTTGTAGGTCAAGATTTGTATGGTTATCCTTTTATTCCAACTACTGATTACGACGGGAATTTGATTAACAGTTGCGATGTAATAAGACGATTATGGGGTAGATTTAGATTAGAGGGAGAAAACGGTCAAATTTGGACAGGAGCAAGTGGTTGGTTGACACATACTGGATTACAACCACCGTCACTTGCAATTACAAAACGCTTTCCAACAGACGATATACATAAAGCACCGCATGCACCGTTATCTTCAGCACGGCGTATAGTCATTAGAAAAATGTGGGTTTATCGTGAGCATGCATCTGGAACAGCGTATAATTACAGGAGTTATTCGTTCCATATTGAATTTCAAGGCGATGTACTATATCACGCAACAAAACTCCAACCAACTGGAATAGGGTTTTACGACGGTTGTATAGTTAACGAATGCGATTTATATCTCCCTCTGCTTATAACTGGCGATGACTTAGAAACTGGGTTGCATGCAAGTGTCAGTGCAACAGGTGGAGCACCTGATAGTTATGAATATTGGAATATTTACATATACTATAATGTGTGCGGAATTGATGGTGTATCAGTAGACCCGTCTGAAACTGTATTGGAATAAAGAGGTGATAACATATGGTAAGAGTTATACCGAAAAGACAAAGCGACGAAATAACAACATATAAAAACGATTTTGCTACTGGTAGTGTCATTGCTACTACAACAGACCAAACAGCATTAATATTTATGCCTGAACAGCGAGAAATTACAATTTATATTTATAATAAAGACACTGCAGTAACTGACACAATAAAAATATACGCATGTAGACCAGATAAAAGCGGTGATGCTAATGTTGATTGGCATCAATTTACTGATATTATTAGTGTCGGACCTAATGCACGGAGTGCACCGATACGATTAACTGGCAAATACCACCGCCTAAAAATCACTGTTACTGGTAGTGCTAATGCGACACAACCAACAGAAGTTGTTGCTGAATGGTGATGTATTTATGCCTATTTGTAAAATGTGTGGTGTTGTGTTATCAGTAGAAGACCACAACTACCTGAATACAAAATGTATACAAAATGTATACATATGTAAACAATGTAGGCGTGAATTGAGGATAATTTGCAATGATAAGGAGGACAATACCAAATGACTTGTGTATTCTGTGGTGCTGAAACAGATGCGAGCAACGGTGCGGAGGAGTTCGCATTTAGGTATAGTATTGTAGATGAAACAGGTAAAATTATAGATGTGTTTGAATGGTTAGTATGTGTTAATTGTGTCTCACAGACAAAGCGTAAATGCACTGTGTGTAATACGGAATATACACTTAATCGAGATGACTTATTTCACATAAAGAGTGGCATAATCAGTTTGTTGGTTTTATGTCCAACATGCTTTACTAAAGGGTTGGGGGGTGTGTAAATGCCAACAAATTACTGGATAGCCACATCTGCAAGTAACTGGAATAACGCCTCAAATTGGTCATTAGGGCATGTCCCGTTAGCAGGTGAAGATGTGGTATTTGACGATGCATATAGCAATCAGAATTGCACAATTGATGTGAATGTCGGAACACCAGCAGGTGGCACATTAAGGTCAATCACTGTGAGTAGCACTTATACAGGAACAATTAATATTGCTGCTGTGCAAGAAGGCGGGCTTGCAGGTTGCTGGGGTGCTACTACAATTTCAGGTGGCACAATAACATCGGCACTATCAAATTGTGGTATCAGCGAATGTTCATCACTAACAATCAACGGCGGGACTATAAAGCTCGGTTCAACAAACCACTTTAGAGCCAGAGGAAATACCACAATAACCAGCGGTTGCAATTGGCAGAGTGGTCAAGTAAATTTGCGTCTTACTACTGCAACATTATATATTGCACCAACCATAACAGGTTTAATAATACAAAATTGCACCTTAACTGTTAACTCAAATATACAACTAACTGGCGATGCAGTATTCGACCCTGTTGTTGGTGGTGCAGGCACTATTGATATGGGTAATTATAATCTCATAATTGGCGGTTCGTTATATGTAAATGCAGGAACATTGAAAATCGGCAACGGCACATTATCAGTAAGCGGTTCGGCATCTTTCGGAACTTCATCTGCACCAAATGGGTATTTGAACATAGTCGGCAATCCGACAATATCTATCAGTGGAACATTAACAATTAATGCAACAGGGATATTTGGGGATAGCGATGTGAATTACAATCTCACAACAAATGGTGCAATCACAATAAATAGCGGTGGCAAATTCTATGCTCCGAACGCTAGCGGGACCTGGACAAACAAAGGCAATCTGACATTCAATAGCGGTGCGGTATTCCATCACAACAACGGCACGATGACACTCGGAAATAATATCACATTCACAAACAACTCCAACAACTCGCATTTCAATAAGATTGTATTTAGATATTTCATTGGTGAAAATTATTATCACTATTACATTACAGTCAACAACAAACTTGAATTTAAGGACAGTGATGTAACTGCAGACGACATAAAACTGGGTTCGAGCACTGCTTGGGTTTGTTGTAATAATTATAATATAAACAAATCGTATATATTATTCGGGACTTTAAATTATTCCACTCCGACTGCCTATCCGTTACCTACACCGAGTAAGTTAGCAGACGCAATTAACATATATAATATTCAATCAACAATTGCAGGTAGTTATCCGACATATGTTAGATACGACACAGACAATGTATTTATCAACACATTATATGTTGATAAAAATGCGACTATCAAAGTACCAGACTTTACTGATTTATATGTGGCTAAATTGATAAATAATGGTGTTTGGTATAAGGCAAGTGGATATAACGGCAGGATACATTTGATAGGCGAACAATCAGCATGTTTTGATTATAATATTATTGATGTAGACGATAAAGGATTGGTTAATATATTGGATATGATAAATATTAAAGATTAGGATAAGAGGTGGTAATATGGAAAAAGACAAATTATTACATGTTTGTGTGTCTACAGTGTTAGTAGTGATAATTACAGGCGGGGCAACAATAATATTAGATACATTAAGTGCATTGGCAGTTGGTATTGTAATAACAGCAATTATTGGGTTATTTAAAGAAGTGTGCGACATTAAAATAAGAAAAACAAATACAGTACAAGAAAGCATGAGAGATTATTCAGCTGACATTATAGGCATCGCAATTGGTATTGTTGTAACATATATACTATTCACAATGTAATAAACAAATTCCTGTATTCATGGTGGATTGGTATAAATACAGGAATGTTTTGGTATCTAAATATATTGTTATAAACATGAATATCCGAATAATTATATGTAATTGGTGTTGTGTTCGGCGTATTATGAAATACATTATGTGTAACTATATTAAATGGTTTTTCGCATGTTATATTTATGGTTTGGTCGCCTGTATAATTCGCTACATTACCTATTACATGATTATATTTACTTGAACCTTGTATGATTATAGTTTGTTTAACGCCTAAAAAATAATTATTAACTACTTGACAATGAGTTGCACTGTATAATGTAATACCTTGTGGACAATGTAACAATTTATTAAATTGTATTATAGAATTAGATGTATTTAACAAAAATATACTAAAATTTGCAGTGTTTTTAAATGTATTATGGCTCACTATACAATGTTGTGTTTGTTCGCCTTCTAATGTTATGCCAGTTACATGTCTGTTTGTTGGTGGCGATATAGTGTTATAAACAATGATATTATTAGGTGAATTGTCCAACATCACACCATCTGTAATAGGGTTGGTTATGTGGTTGTTAAAAATGATATTATGGGTTGAAAACGCTAATGCAATACCGTATGAATGTTGGGATGGTATATTGTTTTGTGCAATGATATTATTGTGGCAATGGAATAATTTAATACCATGAACTGTAAATACACTGCTATCGTCAAATTGGTTATTAATGAATTGGCAATTGCTAACATTATCAAGATATACAATAGCATGAGTAGTTTGTATGTCCGATTTAAAATAACTACCAAATTTACAATTGCGTATAATTATATGTTTGTTTATGTCTCTTAATGTCAAACACCCCATATATTTATTAGACACAATATCATAATTTTCTATAATATAAGGATTGTTTTTTGTGCCATCACCTTTCCAACCTTCTTCTTTTGCAACAAACTCTAAATCAGCATTATTTGTTATATTTATCGGGTTGTGTGGTAACATAATACAATGTATGGCATTTAGGTATTTAAAGATTTGTATTCAATCAAATTCGCCAACAAGTATAGTGTTAGGTCCACATATTATGTTGTTAATGATGATTAATCTATCTGAGGTAAAAGTTTTAGTTAACATGTATGGGTTGTATTTAGCGTGCAAATAAAACACATTATACCATAAAATTGTCTTATGCATAACAGCAATACCATATTGCACAACAGTTTTTTCTTCAGTTGTGTTATAAGCGAATACATTGTTTGACACCATAGCGGTTTTTGTATTTGATGTTGATAAACTTAAATGTTGACACCGTATGACAACATTATAACTCATAACAATATAATTACCACCTGTTGCATACATACCGCATTTTATATTATCTATACAGTGATTTAGACATACAAATGCATATGTGCGGGTAGATATGCTAATACCATAATTTGCGTTCATACACACATTACCAATAACAAAATTGTTACTGCCATTTACTAATATACCACACTTAGCATCATCAGTACCTATATAATGATTATTTTTTATTATAATATTCCGACACTCTTGCACATTTATACCGCGAAATGTATATTTAATTACATTGTGTTCAATCACAAAATTAGCACATTGTTTAAGGTATATACCATCCATCAACGACCGCTCGCATGGGTTTTTTTCGTATTCTATAATACAATGTGTAATTACACAGTAGTCGGTAATATTTTCAAAAACCATAGCATCATGTAGTGCGCCGACAATAACATATAAATTCTCTATGACATATGGATTTTGTTGAGTGCCATTACCTTTGAAATTAAATTGTTTAACCAATTTCCGTAATTCATTGACATTTGTTATTTTTAGTGGTTCGCATTTGGTGTATTGTATCACATAAATGTGTATGTTAACCATATAGATAAATCTTATCACCAATCACATATGTAATACAAACATATATATACTCCATATGTTATATGTGCAATTGTGGTAAATATGGTAGGCGAAAAAATCAAATCCAATATACAGGACAGGGTAAATTCAGTGAAATCGAGCATACAACTGGCAAAAGATGTGTCTGTTGTAAGTGCCATCATATTCCAGGCAAAACAGTTCGGTATGAATAACAGACGACTTATAAAGCGATATTAGACAGCAGGTGGTAGGTAACATGGTCGGAAGCAGAATAATGGATAATATCAAATTGCGTGTTGATACTGTTAAAGAGACAGTACGCATATTTAAGGACAGCAGTGTTGCAGATGCCATATCACATCAGGCAATAACATTCGGCATTAACAACAGAAAATTAATCCGCAGTTTCACAGGCGGTGTAAGTGGTCGCATTGGTGGACGCGGATTAATTAGGGATGAATTTAGCGATATATTCTAAACCTTCACAATCTTTATCTACCTGTCCTGTATTACATATTTTGTGGTAATATGGACAGTAATCATAAGGGTATATTACGGTGTATTAGAGTAGACGATTTTACAGAGTTGTGTATCGAAGCGATAGCAGACGCATTGCATTGCAGTAAATCAGAAGCGATAAGGCGTGCAATTGTGGTTGTTAGAATTTTATTTGACGAAAATTTAACTATAGGCGATGTATTAACAACCACTAATCCAACAGAAAATTTTGCCAAAAACATACAAAATTTAAATGTATTAGCAAAAAAAGCAAAAATATATGTGCCGTATAAATTAACTGACACACCAAACGGCATAAATCAAGATAAAGAGGTGGAAGAATGAAAATAAAGGAATATATAGCATTCGGCAGAATACACACTGCTGGATTGACAATGGCAGGCACAGTATTAGGTTATATGTTAGCAGGCGGTATGCAATTACATGTCATGTTATTATTGGGCTTGTATGCTTTATTATTCCATTACGCTGGATTTGGCACTAATAATTTATTGGATTATTGGCACGATAAAAAAGACGCACATAAAACAGATTTTCCGTTAATAAAAGGCACAGTAAGTTACAGGAATGCTTTGATTGGTGTATTGTTCACTACTCTGTTATCGTTTGTATTGATATTTTATATTATTATCAAATACGCACCCACAGAAAGCATAATGTATTTGATTGTATTGGTGTTGATTAATCAAGTGTTTGGATTAATTTATAATTCAATCAGCAAATACACATGCATACCAAGTGTAATATCAATATGTTTGAGTTTTTCAGTGTTACCAGTAATCGGGTGGTTTATGGTGACTTCAACAATATCGTATATCATTGTAATGTTATTTATTGCCACAATCTTTTTAATGGCATATCAAATAGGCGTGAGCGGATATTACAAAGACATCCAATCAGACCCAGTGAGTATATTGCGTAAATTGGGTTGTTATGTTTATAGACACACCAACATGTATCGTGCAACAGAAAAAGCGATGGCATATGCTGTTGCATTGAAATTCGCATATTTCATGGTGTTGTATGTAATGATAAAGGACGAAAATCCTGTTGTAACTGTGTTGACATTGGCATGGTTTTTTGCATGTATGTTTTTTGTTACAGTGCAAAACAGCGACCATGTATTTGAACACAAAACAGTCACTCGGTATTGTAGCATGATAGAAATAATAAGTTATTTTGCATTGGTAACTGTATTGTCGTCATACATTGGAATTGTAGTTGCAATTGTAATGGCGTTTGTGCCGTTTGTGTGGTTTGTGATTTGGAACAAAATATTTTACGGCTGGTGGTTACAACCGAAAGTATAATTATAAAGAGGTGATAATAAATGCCACATATTAAGATATGCGAATGTAATAAAAACGGATTAGGGCATCTTTGCAATTGCCCTAATGGTAAACATACCCCTACATCACGAAAAATTCAGGGATTAATAGCATTAATGAGACCTTTTACATTAATCACTCCGTTCTTTGCCGCCTTTGTATATGCGTATGTTATATTAGGTTTAGGTATATTTGAGCAACATAATTTGTTACTTATAATAACAGCCGCTTTTGCATTAGCGTTACTTAATGCTATAAGCAATGCAATTAATCAATTGTCAGATATAAAAGAAGATAAAATCAATAAGCCGAACAGACCGTTAATAACGCAGGATTTGACAGAATTAGATGTATTTACTTTTGTATGTTACGGTATGTTAATTGAAATATTGATATTAACAATATTGGGTAATATTAGGTTTGCATTGGCAGTTATTGGGATTTTGTTTTTTGCCATCATATATTCGTTGTATCCGCGCACCAAGCGTTTGTTTATCTGGAATAATTTAACTATAGCGATACCGAGAGGATTATTGGGTGCATATGCTATATTTGCGTTATTCGGCGTATTTGCAACCTCTAATCCGTATTGTTATGCTGGATTAGCAATTGCAGTTACCATATTTGTATTTGGTGGTAATACTACAAAAGACATCAAAGACGAAACAGGCGATAAACAAGCAGGTATCAGGAATTTTGTAACTGTATATGGTGTGAAAAAAGCAATGGAATTAACATGTGTGTTAACAGCCACAAGTATTATATTGTTGAGCATATTAGCGTGGTATGATATAGTACCAAAAGGCGAACAATTCCTGATTGTATTATTGCCGTTGTCTTTTGTATATTGTATGCACGAAAAATGGAAATATAGTAAATTCGGGTTGTGGAATTATTTCTATTTGCATTTCATGTTGGTGTTGGTTGTCGGTGCTTTGTTGTGGCATATGTAAACCACAACCTTTATATTGTAGGATGTATTATGTGTTAACATGATTTACCTGCATAAATCACTATACATTGACGGGAATGACGAATTTATCCGATTTGTGAAACGATATCAATTTAAAGGCGAAGGCACATGGAACAATCCTTATATAATAGAGGATTTGAATATTGACACTGATACGAAAACGACTTGTATTGCAATTGAAAATGTGGATGTTTGGTTTGTTATACGCAATTGTTATTTCAGAAATGCCAGCGTTGGAAAACCACCGTTAGGTGTTTATGGACTGTCTGCTGGTATACGCCTGATAAATGTTAAACATGCTATCATATATAATAATTACTTCGCGAGTAATAGTTATGGTATACTATTATATAACTCTGCTTATAATACAGTTTTCGGTAATGTCTTTATAGGTAATTTAAATGCGGATGTGTGTATGCAATGTTATTCTAATTCAGGTTATGTTGTAGTAGGCAATGCTATATCCAATAATACATGTATATATAATAAAATTGTAGGAATAGATGTATGGGGAGAGTGTGTTGTTAATAATAGGTTTGTAAATAATTTTATTTGTAACACCCAACACGGTATTAGACCATACTCTACTTCAACAAATAGCATTCACTATAATGTCATATGTAATGTGGTGTATCATGCAATGACTTTGAATGAAAGTCGCACATGGTATATTACTAATAACATGTGTCTTGGGTATATTCAATCAAAACAGCAGGTGATTAGAGTTATTACAGGTTGTAAGGTTAACATATATTATCAAATATCGGTAACAAATGCTGATTTATGGGTAAATATAGCAGAATTGAATAAGCGTGAGATACATCAATATTATGTATGCATGGCTAAAGTGTACTAAAATGTAATACAGGTAATACAGGTAATACATACATATATATACTACATTATTCATATAGTCAATTGGTGAAAAAATGGGTGTATACGCAGATAAAGCCATCAGAAAGCTTCAGAAGCCTGAGACAAGAAGCAAGTGGGTGAACGCCATTAAGTCGTCATCCAGCTTTGACGACTATGCAAAGAATCTGGCAGATGCATTGTCTCGTGAAGGCGTTCCAATCTCTCCTGAGACAATCAAGGCATCTGCACCTGGTGTGAACTGGAAGGATTTCCAGGCAAACGCAGAGAAGTATGCGGATATAATGATTAGTAGGGCAATTGAGGGCTTCAGAAGCGGAAAGTGGGCGAAGAACCTTGCCCGCGCATATGGGTCAGCATAAACGCTGAACAACCATATCCAACCTCCTTAATTTTTCTTTTCTATATTTTTAGTAGAAGTGTAGTAGCATTTTAATTTTTTTGTTTTTATTTTTTGTAGCATAGTTAAAACAATATATATTGTTTTGGCATTCAAAATCACAATTTTGACAAAAAGTTTAAATATTTGTTTGTGTTTGTGTGTTCAATGAATGCAAAAAAAACAATGGGAACATGGGGGTGCATGCATACACACACAAAACACATGATAACATGTGATTGTTGCAATGTGTATACAAATTGTATGCATGATGTATTTAATATGTCGTGTGAAAAAATAAATGAATTTATATATTCATGTGCAACCACAACATTTATATATTCACAATGTATTACATGTATTGGTGGTGCAAAAATGACACAACACAAAAACAATGGTGTGGTATCCACACACCAAACCCACAAAAATGGTGTGGGCAAACAAATGGATGGTGGGATGAACAAACAAAACAAAAAATTGCACATACCACAATGCCACACATGTAAAAACACAAGATGCCAAGAAGTAGAGTGTTGTGATGGCAGGAATTGGAAGTGTGCAGAGAGAAGAGCGAAAATTTTGGCAAAAATGTTGGAAGCACAACAGAATGAGTATGATGTTGTATGCATTGATACAACAGACGGCCCAAGAGGAGCATGGGGACAAGTGTTTATCCAGCCAAAGCAACAAAACATGTGTTGTGGTGGTGATGACAACATAAAAAGTGTTGTCATTGAATGCATTAAAAAATATCAGGAATATGATGATTTTTACCCATTGCACATCATGGTTGTATGTCAGCAGTGTCAGGCAATTGTATGTATATAAATCAAACATTTTTATTTTTTTTGTGATGTATAATTATGCCATCACAAAATCCCAATGACGTCTCCCATCCCTTTTTTATTTTTTGTTTTAAAATAAAACACACAACATTTTACTCACTCCTACTCCTACACAAACTTAATATACTACCAATGTTTCGCTTTTCCCATTCACTCCGTGCTTATTACACTCCTCCAAAAAATATATATATTCGTGATGTATTACATGTAATTGGTGGTGCAAACATGAAAACCACAAAGCAAACGGGTGGTGCGACCAGCCATCCAGGCACAGAAACACATGTGCCAGAAAATGTGGTCGGCAATGCGAACGCAACAAAAACACCATTCGGCAATGTAGCCGTATGGCAGAAAGTGTGGAAGCAGGCGAAAGAACAATTGACAGAGAAAATCAAGGAGACAAAAGTGATGAGCATTGAAGAAGCAGTGAGGATTGTGAACGGATTAAATCCGCCCAGAACAGTGACAGCAGAGGATGTTAAGTGGCATTTGCCTATAGAAACCAGCAGTGTCATTATCAAATACGCAAAAACAATGTTGGTTGACGGTGTTGCAAGGGAAGGAGTGTTGTATGCAGTGCAAAGAAGTGCAGAGACAGAGATACGGACACAGATTGACGAATGGATAAAACAGTATGGCAAAGACGCAGTTGTATCCGAACTCAAAAAATACATATAAACATTTTTCTATTTTTATTTTGTAGGAGGTAATAAAATGTCGGGATATTATATAAAACTCGGCAAAGATAATAGAACGTTATGTATATATCATAGACCACGAGTCATCAGGAACTTCATTGAAAATCACAGAAATTTTATTGTTGACAAACACACTGCCAACATATACTACCTGATATCGCCAGACCCATTGACAGACGAGACATTTCAAACACTTGTTGATGAGTTGAAACTAATCGACAAAAATACAGACAAATCACATGTTCGCAAATATGCAAAAATAGTAGAATTGTAAGGATGTTCCAACCCTACAAAAACTTTTTATATTTTATTTCATATTACATGTTGAATGTTGAGGTGTTCGCATATGTATACAACAACATTAACAATCAAACAAACAATATCAACAGCACACAGATTAATTGAGTTTGTGGACGAAAACAGTCCATGCCATAACATACACGGGCACAATTACGATGTGATTGTTGAATTTACATATGAAGGACACGGTGCAGTCACAGCATTAGAGGCAAGCACAATCAAACGAATTATTAAACAATTCGACCACAAATTAGCAATCAATTACAAAGACACAAAAGCAAAGAAATTAGCAAATCCGTTGGATATTATCAAATTAAAAGCAGACCCGACAGTCGAACAGTTAGCATACGAAATATTATGGCGTATGATTGAATTGGCACAAACAGACGACCAAACAAAATTTTTATCTATCTCTGTAACCATATCAGAAACAGATAATGTCATTGCAAAGTGCAGGTGGCAACATGATTGAAGACGAAGTGGAAGCATGTCAAGCAATCCTGAAATATATTGCAGAATATAACGATAGATATCAATGCAACCCGCCTAAACAACCGCAAGACATAGTATTCCAGTACGGAGATGTCGGCGTTCATTGGGGAACATTAATGAAATTGGCTAAAAAACATCTAATTGATATTAAATGGACATCCAATAGCGGAGCACATTATTATGTGCCTGATATTACAAAATTAAAGGAATATATTGAATTAGCCAAACAACCAAAAATACAAGAGCCACAACAGTTAAAAGACCCTGATTTTAGCGAAATTGTAGGTCACGAATATGCCAAAAAACTTATAAACCTTGCATTATCTACTTTAAAAGAATACGGCACACCAGTACACATATTACTTATAGGGCCTCCAGCAAGTGCAAAAAGCATGTTTTTGGAAGCATTTGTAAACGCTGGAGGTCGATATGTCAGTATGGTATCAGCGACAAAAGCAGGTGTGCGAGAAGCATTAACATCATCCATACCACCTTATTTGTGTATTGACGAAATAGATAAAGCGAGTAGAGAAGATACAGAAATATTTCTCGAATTATTGCAACGCGGAACAATCACTATAACAATGTCCAATAAAACAACGATTGTAGATGCCAAAAAACTCATTGTAATTGCGACTGCCAATGACGAAGATAGATTAAGCCAACCGCTGAAATCACGATTTATTATAATCAGAACAAGGGAATTAAATAAAGAAGAGAAAATACAATTAACAAAACAATTATTAGAGACAAACAACATACAGTCAACCATGACAGCTGAAGAAATTGTTCAGGAACTTGGTGAATTATGGAATGCACGCCTTATCCACAAAATTATTCAATTAGCGAAAGTGAGTGATATGAAAGAAGTTATACAATTAGTAAAACTTGCCAACCTATCCTAAATGTGTAATACAAACATTTATATACATTGTGTGTTTATGGGTTATCATGGATGAAGATTATTATATCCAATATTATTGCAAAACATTCAACATCAGTCCAGAGGAAGCTAAGAAATTGGTTGCGATTAAAATGCCAGTGGGTGAAGTAAAAGAATGGTTTGAATATGGATTTACTGTTGACGAAATAGTTGGTTATTCTGCCAAAGGATTAAAACCGAAACACATTCGATTTATTGAACGCTTATTTAATCGGAGGTAATTAATATGGCAGTTTCGACAAGAGGTATGTTAAGTTGGGGCAGTTATCAATTACTCGAAATAAACGCAAAAGACCTGTATGATTATTTAGTAACAACATTTACACAAAAAAAAGATAATTACGCTGACGCAACACACACCATCCCAATAATGTTATGGGGTAAACCAGGCGTTGGTAAGTCGGCAATAGTTAGGCAAGCGTTTGAAAAAGCTGCTTTTCATCTCATTGGCACAGAAGGTGGTGTATTTACTGCAGATGGCGAAATAAACGGTGTTGAAGGAGAATTAAAATTCAGACGCATGTTCAGAGACATCCGTGCTTCTACACTTGAACCGACCGACTTACGAGGCATTCCTGTTCCTGATTGGCAACGCCACAATACAGTTTGGTTACAACCAGTTTTTTTACCGACAGAAAACGATACAATAGACGGCACACCAAACGGTCCTAAATTACGAATCGGCGTAATATTTTTGGACGAATTAAATGCTGCTCCAGTCACTGTTCAAATAGCATGTTATCAATTGATATTAGACAGACGGTTGGGTGATTATAAATTACCTGACTGGTGTTTTGTTATAGCGGCTGGTAATCCGCCTGAATTTATATCAACCAAAACAGTCGACATGCCACCGCCGTTAAGGAACAGGATGTTGCATTTAACATTAGAGCCACATACGGACGCATGGTTAGAATATGCCCAAACACACGGCATACATCCTATCATTATTTCTTATATATCTGCATATAGAGACGACGCATTATATAGTTTTAATCCGTCTATTGAAGTCAACGGTGCTACACCGAGAAGCTGGGAATTTTTATCAATTGCAATGAAAACATACAGCAAAGGTTTTGGTGATGTGTCAAATTTGCGTGCATTACCAGAAAAAATCATATATGGGCTGATTGGTAAACAAACTCCTGATTTTGTTTTGTTTAGAGACAGTGTCGTTGTATTACCAACCGATGTTAAACATATATTAGAATATAAAATTTGCATTCCGCAAAATGCTAATACAAGCCAAATTATACAAATATTTAGCAAATTACCAGAATATTCAGGTAAAAAGAAGAAAGAAGAATTAGAAGATTTTATTACAACAATTATTAAGGATTATGTGGCACGCAGTAAACAAGCGACAGAACAGTCTGCTATAGCAACAGAAGAGCAAGCAGTACAGAGATTTGCAATTAACATACACCACGCAATTACGACTATGATAATAACAAGGTTCGTAGAATACAAAACTAAAGGTGTTGTAGGAGAATATGGTAGTGATATTAATGCGTTTGTGCATGATTTATTTTCATACATAATAGAAACATACAATAAAAATCCGTCTATGGTTGAACAAATACAACGCATATTAATAGTTGCAAGAGATGTGGCTAATGATTTACATAAAAAAGGCAATGACGAGTTATTCAGAGTATTTTCAAAAGAAATTGGTGACTTGAAAATCAAACATCCAGATGTGTATAATACATTCAAACATTTATTTAACATGATGGTGAAACCAGAGAAGGAAGGTGCATAAATATGGTAGAATTAATACCAAAAGAAAAACAAATAAGCAATCCTAAAGCCATTATAGAAGACAGACTCAAAACTGCATATATGCAGTTACATAACGACATGACATTTTTTTGGGGTATATTATCGCGGTTAATAAAGAAGGAAGATAATACATTACCAGCACCTATGGGTGTTGACGAGTCTGCACTGACATTATATTATAATCCAGAGCATATGAGCGAACATTTAGATTATTATACAATCCCAACTATAAAATACATTTACATGCATGAAACTTTACATGTGGAATTAATGCATGGGTTAAGACGGAGCACACGCGACCCTCAAATATGGAATATTGCATGCGATATTGCAATCAACAGCATATTAACAGATGTATTGGGTTTGCCGTTACCGCAAGGTGCATTATATGACAGGAGGTTTTCAGGCAAAACAGCCGAAGCGATATACGAAATACTAATCAAACACACACAAAATCATCCTCCTCCACCACCACCTCCAGGTCGTCCTCCAACTCGTCCACCACGAAGACGCGGAGGTGGCGGTGGGGGTGGTGGCGGTGGCGGTGGTGAGCCAGGTAGACCAGGTGGAGGCGGTGGTCGTTGTAAACCAGTTGCATGTAAAGAGATAAAAATAAAGGACGACCCGAACTCACCCGATATCGAAGTAGAAATTACATTAGAAGACGGTACTAAAATAAGCGGTAAAATTCCGAAATCTGACTTAGTTACACAACCTCACCAATTAACAGAAGGTCAAAAAAATACCATTGAACAAGAGATAAAACAAATCACCCAAATTGCCAAAGAAATGCACGAACAACAAAATAGAATTAGGCAACAAGGTGTTAGTCCAGGTCAGATAGCAGAGTTGCTAAAATTAACAGAGCCGAAAGTTGATTGGAGAAAAATGTTAGCGTTTTATTTGCGCACTATTTACGAAGCAGAAGAATATACTTGGACTAAACCGAGCAGACGCATATATGGTGCTCCTTACACAACACCAGAAGGCAGAGTTGAATATCCGTATTTACCAGGCAGATTAAGCGAAGAATATGAATTGCGTGTTGCAATCGGTATTGATACGAGTGGTAGTATAAGCGACCAAGAGTTAGTAACATTTCTGAGCGAAACATTAGGTATATTAAATCAAATACCAGGTGATGTAACTGCATTAGTGATACAAACAGACGCAACTGTTTATTCAGCAGTTGAATATCACAAAGGCGGTATGCCACCAGAGATACAAGTGACTGGAAGAGGCGGTAGCGATACAAGACCTACATTTAAAACCATTGACGACTTAAATTGGCAACCAGATGTTTTAGTATATTTCACTGATTTAGAAGTTACATTCCCAGAACAAGCACCGCCATATCCTGTATTGTGGATAACAATCGGTGAAAAAACAACAGCACCGTTCGGTGATGTAGCCAAATACGACAGTTTAATTTAAACCACCATAAATTTTAAATACAACAATTCCATATTAGGTAACATGAACGGAAATGTAATATTAATCAGTGGCGGGTTGGATAGTGCGTTGTTAGCATACCATGTAATAGCGAGAAGCAAAAAAGAAAAAAATATATTGTTAAAAATCGAGACAGAACCTCACACTATACAAATGGAAGCAGAGTTAATAGCAACATGCAATATATTTTTTGCATTAAAACATTATTATCCGAAAAAAGACATACGATTATTTCTGACTAAAATTCCTATGTTTAGTCAAAACAGCAAATTATTCCAAAACGGCAAACCATACAAAGAAAATGTGCCGTATGAAGTGCCATACAGGAACCTTATTTATATTGCTTATGCGTGTCAAATAGCAAATGCCATGCACTGTAACAATGTATATATTGCAATCCATAAAAACGACGAATTACAACATTATAGCGACGCTAATTACGGTTTTTATCGTGATATGGTAAAAGTATTAAGTCATTACAATGATGTTCAACTCAAAGCCCCATATGCAAAAATAACAAAAGCAGAGTTAATCAATCATGTATTATCAATAAACAAACAACAAGTTCAAGAACTTATTAACATGAGCGTTTCTTGTTACGAACCAAAAATAGAAAAAGGTGTAATTATTCCATGTGGTGTATGTCCATCGTGTGTAAACAGGAAAAAAGCGTTACAGGAGGTGTTACAGGAGGTTGGATTATGTTAGACGAAGAAGACTTAATCACCCAATTAACGCCTGAACTCGAAAAAATCATGAAAATGTTGGGTATTGATGTAGACGCTGAAGAATATAAAGAGACACCAACAAGGTTTGCCAAAACACTGTGCGAACTGACAGCGTATGTGCGTAATAAACAATTAGATAACATGAAAACTTTTCCTACTAATTACACAGGTATTGTATTGCGTGCTGGCATACCGTTTTATTGTTTATGTCCACACCATTTAGTTCCTTATTACGGTACTGTTGATGTTGCATACATACCGCACGGAAGGAAACTCGGAATAAGCAAAATAATTAGATTAGTTCAAACACTATCAAAACAACCGATTGCACAAGAGGAATTAACAGAACATATAACAAATACATTATGTAATATATTATCATATGTCGAGCAACAAACACCAAGCGTGTGGGTGAGGATAAAAGCGGTGCATATGTGCGAATGCATGAGGGGCGTTAAAACACCGAATGTGCCTACAATAACTGCAGACGCAAGAGGTGAATTTTTGGATGAAGATGTAGAACAAAAAGTCTTAGCAATGTTAGGTGATTAACTTGTATGATGTAGTATTATTATTGGAATATCGCATACACAATCAATCAAAACAATACGAAAAAAAATTCGGAACATTTCCAACATATGAAGAAGCGAAACAGAAAGCAGACGAATTATATTTTGCACATTTTGTCCAAACAGTATATGGTATATACGAAGCAAATAAAAAAAGAATAAATGACAATACATTACAACCGACACAATTATATAAAGTCAGGTTGTTATACCACATTTTTGACGAATATATCAAACAATCCGAATTACCATTACCGACCGACTTAAAACCGATACCTAATCTAAAAACAGTATACATATATTACGAAGGCGAAATAATATACGACACAAAAGAAGCAGTTAATACATATGTAAGACGCATTATTGATGAAGCCAGCAATCAATATCCGAAATTACAACCAATTCCTGTTATTACTGACAGTCAAAAATTATTGTATGAAATTTCTGATAAAACCCATACAATATTTACTTTATCACATTTAAACAGGAACAAACCGCATATAAGCAAATTAAGACAGTTAGATACAAGTAGTATTGTATATAATAGTCAATTATGTATACACGAACAAAATTATGCAAGTTGTTACGAATTAGTTAATGATTTAATTAAAACACGTCAAACACCACCGCATTTATTTTATTATCCACGCATATTAATCAGTCATTATTATGCGAGAGAAATTGTTGCAATGGGTATGACTATCCAACAATGGTTAGAAGAGAAATTAGATGCTGATTTTAGCAACTCTAAATCAACAATAGCATTAGATAGCGGTGCATATACTTATTTCACACATCCAAACGAAAAACAACAATTTAATATACAAACAATATCAGAATTTTATTTTAGAAACATACGGAACAATTACGAAAACGATTTTGCATTACCAGCCGAAGACATACCAGCAGAAATTAAAAAAGATGAAGAAGGCAAAGAAAAAGAAGAAGCGTATACAGGCACTAAATTTATTAATTCAGCCCAAAAAAGTTTGCAAAATGTGAGAGAAATACAAAGCACGTGCGGAAGTGATTGGGTTAAAAATAGGTTAGTATGGATAACACACGGCAACGACATAAATCAAAAAATAGAGTGGAACCGTATACATTTACCAGTGTGGGACGAAGTGAGAGGTTGGTGTTTTGCCAGACCGAACGGGTTGAAAGATGTATTGGAAGATGTTATTTGTTATATGTCCACTATAATTAATCATAACAAACAACCACATCGCCATATACACATAGCAGGCGTGGGTAGCATACAAATTATGTTAGCGTATATTTATGGTTTATCGCGATTATGTTATGCATTAAACGATAAATATTGGACTAATCCACCTATAAAAACCATCACATTCGACAGTACTACAACAACAGCCCATGCCGCTTTACAGCGTGTATATGTTCCGCCTTTAAACACAATGCAAAAAATTAGAGCATATACAGATGTAAATAAATTATACAATATAGACGAACCATCACCAACTTTTATATACGATGTTAGTCACTGTCCATGTCCGATATGCACACAGTTTACATATTATCAAATATTTGGTCTTAACACCGAATTTACACCGCACAATCGCATATCTAATTCATTATTGGGGTTGCATAATTTATACAATGTTAAATTAGCCAGTCAACTCATTAACAATGCAATAACAGACCCAGTAATGTTATATGAAGCGTCTACTGATGACACAACATTATTTATGAACATAATAGACCTAATCATGTATCGTGATAATACAGAGTATATGCAAGACAAAATTTTAGAAGTATACGATTATTTCAAAACTAATATAAGCGATAACACTAAATTACTACATAACATATACAACCAATTACGGTTACATAAAGATAAAAAACAACAAAAATTAGTGTAGGGTGGTGGGGTATGAATACGCACATAAACCAACAACACATCCTAAACGAGTTGCGTAAAATAACAGAGTATTCGACAATATACGGCATAAACCAGGATTTGCTTATAACATACGATAATGTATACGGAGAGAGGCATAAAGTAACTGACGAATGGTTTTTACCTAAACCGATTGCATACAGGACAGTGTTGTGGAACGAAATCCTGTTTGATTTGGATTTTCAATTATACAATAATTACAACGAATTAATTAAATCATTAAATATATTATGTAAATTTTTAGACGAAAATCACATTACATATTACGCTTATGCGAGTGGAGGTAAAGGTTATCATGTAAGCGTGTTTTACGATTTTAGCCAATACACACATTTATTATCTACATGTATTATGCGTCTTTTGATTTACGATGATATAATTAAATCAATACAGAAACAATATGGTATTAAAATTAAAACAGACATTATACCGTTAATTTACGACGAATGCACATTAGGTCGGTTAGTGCGTATGGAAGGTGCAAAACACGAAGATAAACATACATACAAGACGATGATAAATCACATGTTACCGGTGACATCCCATTATACATGTGCCAACCCGCGAAATGTCATATTGCCACCATGTTTACATATTCAACAATTAACTCCTCAATATGCCAATGCATTTAAATTATTGTCAACATGTATTAAACAGCAAGAGTTACCTAAAACATTCAAATACCTACCACCGTTTGACCTAACATTACCAACCAAAATACTCGAATATGTCAATATATTACGCAAAACAGGTGAATTAGATAACGAAGGCAGGTTAGCAGTATTAACACATATGTTAGCGAATGGATTTAAAGACAAAGAGATACACGAAGTATTTAAATACGCAAAAAATTACGATTATCATACCACACAATATCAAATTGATTTTGCCAAATTACATAATTACCATCCGAAACGGCTGAGGTGATAAAACATGTATGGCACAATGAAAGATGTAGGTGATTATATTACACATGAGCAAGCAGAGTATGTAATCAACAAAATACCAATATTAAAACACAAGGCATTTTTTGCTACTTTATATTACACTGGTGCGAGAGTAAGCGAAGCGTTATTATTAAAAGTGAAAGACATAAATTTCAAAGAAGGAGTAATATACATGCCGACATTAAAAAAGCGAGTTAAAAATAATGATGATATTCCGTATCGCATGATACCGATGTGCGATAAATTATCTGATATATTACAATCATATTTAAGGAACAGACGAAGTGAAAATAGCATTGTATTTGATTTTACGCGTCAAGACGGATATTATATTATTAATCGATGGTGTAAAGTATATAATATTAGAACACAAAGTGGTAGACAAGTGCACCCACACACTTTACGACATAGTTTTGCAATACGATTAGCAGAAACATCGCAATCGTTCGGAGACATACGCAGGTTACAAACAATATTAGGTCATAGTAATATCAACACGACGATGATATATGTTAATTTCTCGCCTTCCGAATTAAAAAAAGCGATAAATCAAGCGTTCTCATAAACTTTAAATATTATAATTGTATTGTGTAAAACATGATACAAATAGAATGTGAAATCCCAATAATAACAAGGCAACAAATTGCCAACCAATTCAGTGTTGTGAATTTCAGAACAGTGACAGAAGTCGAAAAACCACTAAACAAAAACGGCATTAGTCCAACATTGACATTAGTAAATTTAGATTTTTATGCAAATTTAATGTTAAAAATATCGCGGTTATTGCCGAATGTTGAAGAAGCACAATGTTTATTAGAAAGCGATTTAAAATTAGCAAATCCACGCACACACATAGTTGATATAACACAATCATATATATTAACTCCTTCACACACTCCTGATAACGACTATGTCAGTTGGTATGTGCATGAATGCCCGTTTGAAAAAGTGATTGATATAGAACGCATTACAGTTAAAAATTTAAACAATATAAGCATAGAGAAATCGCTTATAGATTTACCATACAACACATTACAGGAGTTCAGGCGTTGCACAACAGAATATGTAGTATGTCAATTAACTAATCTAATACCGTCAGACATCAAATTCTACACACAAACTATAAATATATTCCCATACATACATGTAACAAAGGTGGTGTAAAAAATGAACATATCAGAAATGTTTGGGAGTGTTGAAGGCGAAGGCAAATACACAGGCATACCAGCGATGTTTGTGCGAGTTGCAGGTTGCAACCTATCCTGTAAATACTGCGACACAGCGGATATCAGAAATAAAGAAGTCGGCACAGCAATGTCAGTCAGCGCCATAATAACATTTTTAAAAGCGTTTAAATACAACACTATTGTGTTGACAGGCGGTGAACCGACATTATATTACAAAGAAATAACAGAGATTGTTGAGGCATTCAGCAAAGACCACACAATAATATTGCACACAAACGGTAGTGTATGTCATTTAGACGACATAGTAAATCAATGTTGTGTTAGTTTAGATGTTAAATTACCGAATTCAGGCAATATGACAATCAAAAACGAATTTGTCATTAAAAATTTGAGTTTACTCACTGACAAAGACGAAGTTAAATTTGTAATTAGTGATTTGAAAGACGTGATAACAGCGATTAATTTCATAGAAACACACGGCAATTTCAGACCAGACTATAGTTTTCAAATCGCATGGACTGACGACAAACAACAAATGAGACACAATGTTCAAATGTTATCGTGGTTGTTATCGAGGTATACCAATACCAAATATAAAATGAGGATAAGCGTCCAACAACACAAATTGTTGGGCATAGACAATATAGCAATTGGAGGTGTATTTTAATGCCAAAAAAGTCAAATAATAATAAAGCAAAAACGGAAGTTGCAATATACAATGCCACATTTGATATGTTACAAGACGCATTAACGCAATATAAACAAACAAAAAAATATGAAGACATACCAGAAAACATGCGAGAGGTATTAGATATGTTATTTAAAAACAGCATGATAGCAGCAGTCTCGAGTGTTGCAACTATATCTCATTTAATGCGTTTGACAGTAACAGACCGTCAATCCAAACAAAAAGAATTGCGCGAAAAAATATTGTTAACTCTGTATGAAACATATAAAGACAGTGGTATATTAACCAAAACAGATAACGGTATAGCAGTTAATGCAAATCCGACTGCCTTATTACCTATACTCGACGAAATCATAACAGTACTTAGCACAATACAATTCGACATGATAGTAACTCTCGAAGAATTAAATTACATGCGAGCCCAAAAATTTGTAGATATGTATGGCAACACACTACAACATGTGCTAACATTATACAAAACCAGCCGAGACATCGATAAAATGTATAGGTAGGTGAGAAGACATGATATATATAGATAAAGAACCGTTTATTATTGTTCGCAAAAACGGCAATGAATACAGATTGTTTTTAGCGTTTGAAGCGGACACATTTAGTTTCTGCATTTATGAATACATATACATGCCTCATAAATCAGTGCCTAAATTACACCCAACCACAATACAGGATTGTGTAAAAGAATTTAATGATAATATACAAACAGACATCATTACAGAATATAAACGCAGATTAGAACAAATATCAAATATACCATTAATACAGACAACAATTTACAAAGTCGTTGTAAAAAGGCCGTGGGGTAAAAAACGCACTTTCACCATACCAATGACTGATAAAAAACTAGCACATCAAATGGTTAAAATATTAGAATTACAAGGTTATACAGCAGAAGTTAAGGAGGAGGTCAAACACAATGCCAATAAGAGTAATAATAAACGGTGAAATCAAATTACAAACAACTGAAATAGAAGAAGCAGTTGAATATGCGATAACTTATGTAATACAACAATTGAAAACAGGCAATCCTAAAATAATCAATGCATTTAAACAATTCAACAAAAACAAACCGATACACAAACACGAAGAGCGTTCGTTGTTAAGGCGGTTCGCATTGGATTATTTAACTAAAACATGGCAATGGAGGTATTGGTAATGGGCAACAAAATTTATGTATTAGAAGTCAATCGTTTCGATAAAATAGAACGCTTTGAATTTAAAGATAAGTTATACGCAGAATTGTTCGCAATGTTGTGGGAGAGCATGGACTTTCCCACGAAAATCATAGAGGTGGAAGACAAGGAGGCAAAAGAATGAGTACTGAATATTGGGTAGGCGACATGGTAAAACTCACGACAGCATGTGAAGTCAAATGTGCAAAATGTTCAAAAATGATACCAGTTGATGAACCGCAGATACACATGGAAGACGACCGTATACTGTGTGCTCAATGTTTTAATAAATTGTTACACTATTGTCCTCCTAATTCTGAAATCAGAATTAAATCTGTCATACAAAAACAAACTGTAACTGCAAATAAGGTGGTTGGATGTTATATATATCGTATTTTATAAAAATAAACAGGAGGTGAACAAATAATATGTATACAAGTTTGTTTTTAGTGCCTGTTGCCAGATGCGATAAATGTGGGGGGTTCAAAATATATGAAGGAGAGATAGACAAAATAACACACAAACAAAAACAAGCATATAATCAAATACCAAATGAATATAAATGCACATGTGGTGAACATGTATAGACCAGTTATATTAGGAGAGGAAATAAAAAAATTGTTTTTACAACCGAATTACATCAGGAAAGCGTGGAAAGAGTATGTTGACATATTAAAACAATACGGTTACAGGTGTCCAACAGAGAATACATTCAGATTAGAAATATTCATGGCAATAAAACTCGGGTTGTTAGATATAGCATACAAACGCAAACCAGCGAAAGGTAATTTTCCAATCACATATTATCAAGTAGTGCCAGAAAAAATTAACGACAAAGCATGGAGTAGTATAGTTGGATATTATAAAAAAATGCTAAAACAAAAAAAGAAACAAATCAAACGATAATGCTCAACAATAATGGTTTGCTTTCATTACAATCGTCCTGTGCCTTATTTGTTATTGTTGTTTGTTTTGGGTTAGGTTTGTTGCGTCTTGGCGGTGTTTCTAACAAATTACGGATTTGGATAAGGAAAGTCAATACAAACGCAATTAAAGCAGGATAAATATCAGTCAAAGTGGTTGGCGGATGAAACGGCAAGCTGGATACAAACGCAATTAACGCCACAACCAATGAGTTTATGATGTTGTATATTAACCTGTTTGTCCTATTCATGTGTTTTAATAATATGCACAGTTAGATAAATGTTTGTATAACAAATTAACAATAACCAGGTATGTTAGGTTGTTTTTGCTGTCCCTTTTTCAGCAATTTAGTAATTTCCTGTAACCTATCGTCAAAATGTTGTTTATATATTTCGTCAACTAATTCAAACAAAGCAGTGACTACAACATCCTTGTTTTGTTCGTGTTCAATATGTTGCCGTAATTCGGCGACAAGCAATTTAACTTTTTCAAAATCTTGTTCTTCTAACATAGAGCACGAAAAATACCCAGTAACTGCTACATCAGCCATTTTAGCAAACAACACATCAATGTGGTGTGGCTGGTAAAGTACTTTGTATAACTTTTTTATCACATGGTTTTTATTATGCATGATACATAAATACATTGCGAGTATATAAACTTTATGAGTAGCCAGTAGATAACGATTAGATAAAGTGTTGATGTATTTAAATACAAAGCAAAATACAAAAATGTTAACAAAATCAAAAAATTTTGTAATCAGTGCAAAACGCAAAATTACGACAAACAGCAAGCAGATGAGAAACCGCGTAAAACTCAAAAATTTCCGCACTTTCAAACGCAGGCCAGTAAATTATACTTGCTACTAACAAAAAACCGCCTAAAAACAAAGCAAACACGGTTTTTGTTCGCAACTTGCAAAAAGCAAAACACGCAAAATGCAGTTGCATGAAGTTTAGAACGGTTTTTTGCTACACACTATAATACAATATGCACAAGCAAGCAAAGTGCAACTAAAAACGGCAAAAATCAATCTGCTACTTGTTGAAAAGGGGCTCCTCCCAATAAAAAAGCCTCTCCCCACCCCTAACAAAAAACTAACCCTACTCCAAAAAGGACATGTGTGGCATGTTGTCATAGCATGTTGTCATACCATGTTGTCATGCCATGTTGTTATAGCATATAACAAAACCACAACTATTTTTTACTTTATGCCTTCTACATGAGCCGTATTACGTACGGTTCGGTAGATTATTATCACGACGTACGGTATATACGGCAGGTAGTAGAAGGAGAATATAAGATAAAGGTGTAAAGGTATAAATTAAATTAATAAAAAAATTTTTAAAGTTAATTGAGTGTGTGTGATTATCATACTAAGTAATTATTTTAAGTTGTTGTTTCGAGTTGTTATTTCCAATTACCACATCAAATGGTAATGTGAAGAAATAATTTATAAATTTTTTATAAGGTAGGGTGGTAAATTAGGTTGGTTAATAGTTATAATAGGTTATAGGTTAAAATAAATATTTTTTTTTAGAATTAGAAAACCTTTTTTTCTACTTCTGCTATCTTATTCGTGGCTATCGTACGTCGTGATTTAAAAATCAACCGAACCGTACTGAAGCACCGACTCAAGCAGAAGGCAATATAAAACAAAAAAAAATGTAAAAATGTTGAAAAGTATAATTGCATTTATTAAACAGACAGTGATATAAAACCTACAAAAACTATATATACTGCTGAATATATTATAAATGATGGATGTTCCATGCAAAACAAATTATATATAACAATAGAAGGTAAAATATATCAACCGAACAAACGCAAAACAGAGATACTCAACAAATTACTCATTAATTACATGGAAGTGATAAGAGAATATGCCAAGGAAATAATAACACACAAACAATTACCTAAAGAAGTCGACAAACAAATACGATTAAAATACAATATAATAATGTATAATTCACTAATAACAACAGCAAGAGATAAAGCGTGGATATACATGAAACTGAACAGGCCGTGCAAAAAATTACCGAAAAGGTGTAGCATACGATTTGATGATAAATATAAATTAACCAAAACAGGAAATTCTTTAACGCCTTATTGGTTGACATTAAACATAAACGAATACATAAACAATGTCAATTTACCTATAATATTTGGCGATAAGCAAAAACAACTGATAGAAGAATATTTAGTGGGTAAATGGCAATTGATAAGTGTTGAATTAGTAAAAAAACAAAAATGTTGGTATGCACAATTTGTATTGAAAAAATTTGTAAAAACAACTGACAATCCGCAAACGAGTGTAGGTATAACTGGTGGATTTAATAATTTAGCAGTCGCAGTAGCAATTGATTGTAACAATCCATCCAAACCGTTAAAAGGTCAATTTTGGAGCGGTGCAGAAATAAAACGGATAAGAGGCAAAATAGCACATATAAGGCGTAATTTAATTAAAAAACACAAATACAATAAAATATGCACAATCGGACATAAAGAACGAAATCAAGTCAACAATCAATTACATATTATTGCTAACCAAATAATAGAGTATGTTAAACAATTCGAAAATCCTGTGATAATATTAGGAAATAGTGACAATTTAATATATAGTTTAGATACATATATACATATACGCATGCGAGAACATACATACAAGCGGTATTACGAAATGATAAAGTTATATAGACAACTGCAACAGGTGATAGAATATAAGGCATTGATGAACGGTATAGGAGTGGTTTATTTAACACAAGAAGACACCAGGTATACTTCTATGACATGCCACAGATGCGGGTATGTTACCCCAATAGACAACGAGCGGACATTCAAATGTAGTAATTGCGGTATGGTATATAACAGAGATTTAAACGCAAGTATAAATATAGCCCGTAAAATAATGGGTTTTACGGGATGTCGGAGTTGCGAGACCCGCAAACCGACAAATGACGATAAGTACGCAAAGGCTTATCAACATGTCGGAAGTTCGGATAATCATTGTTTTAAAACATGAAGAACATCTCGCCTGATTATTACTAAACAAAAACATTATCGCAAAATTTAGAAAATCCAAGCAAAAAATCTGGTAACTTTAAACCTTCAACATTATGAGCTCCGAAATTAAGCAAAAAATCCAAATTAACAACACCATCCATATCAACAATACCTTTACAACCGACAAACAAATTATTTAAAACACTCGTCATATAACAATAATTTAATAATGCAGTTGCTTTTTCCACATTAGGTCCTAAAATATTATTGAATATTATTAAATTTTGGCAATTTCCAAATAACAAATCAGTTGCAAATTTACATAACACAATATTATTGGCAACAATTATATTCTGACAAGCCATCATAGAAATAGCATTTGAATTATCTGACACATATACGTCAGGACCTGTCAATAAATTATGCGAAACATTTACATATTTGGTTTTGCCGATAAGTATACCGTGTGTAGTATTATATATTGCATTATACACTACATGTATATGCCTGTTATGTAGTCGATTTTTTGTAAACGCACATTCCACACTTGTTTCGGCGTTGACAAACACATTATTTGCAATAATTACATTGTCGATATCAGTGGTGGATATTTGCACACGAAACCCGTAAAATACATTGTCAATTATCATTAAATTATTACAATTTAATATATGCAGTGCAATATAATGGGTAGGGGCAAAATGTTTTGGCAACCCGATAAATTTACAATTTTTAATTACAGTGTATTTATCAGTATTCATTATGTAAAGACTAACAGTGGGCAATTTAGTGTTATCCATAGCAGTGGTATGTAATATTTCAATACCATCTATAACATACGGGTTATCGGACGTGCCTTGTCCATAAGACGCAAATTCTGCTAATTGTTTGTTGCCGTCTATGAATATTATTGTTGTGTCTGTCATAAATGACAATATGTTGAAGTGGTAGATAATGATTATGTAATACACAATATTTATCTATTTGCATGGCAATGAGGTATGTATGATGGAATTGAAAAACCAAGACATAACAATAGAATCTGACAAACAATTAGTTGAATTTGTCAAACACTACGGGTTTGAAGGCGACGGCACAAAAACCAACCCGTTTATAATTAAAAATATTATTAGTCGTTGCGGGACTATTTACGACTCACATATAGCGTTATGTAACATCACATATCATGTTATTATAGCCAATTGCATATTTTATACATATACATCAACATTAGAAGAATTAAGGCAATCAGGTAAAACAAGAGTATATTCATTAAATGCCCAACCGTGTATAATTAGTTTATCAAGGTCAGAAAATATAGCATTAATAGGCAATATATTTCAATGTTCGCAACAAACTCGCATTTGGTCAGATATTGCTTTGTGTCATGTCAACAACATTATTATTTTCAGCAATCATTTTATGACATATTCAGATAGTCATATACAGTTGGAAGAAGATAATAAATACATAAGTATTATAGGCAATGTTTTTTATCCGCCAGAAACCGATGTGGGTAGCGTAACAATTCAAAAACCGTTTTCACTTAAATATAGTGTATTATGCCACAATATATTGTATGATACCAAAATGCGAGACAATTTACCGAAACCGAACAAACGCACATGGCATAAAGTATATATAGATAAAAACTACTTTGTAAAATCCCGCCGTTACCTTTAAATAGTTGTTATACATTACATGTTGTGGTGTCAACATGGAAATATACATGTGGATTTGTATTGTCTGTTTGGCGTTTATATATGAAATTATAGATAGTGCAACAGGACAGGGATATGGGACATTATCAACACCCACATTAATGTTATTGGGTTTTAATGCGTTATATATAGTGCCGTGTGTATTGGTAAGTCAGGCATTAAGTGGATTTGTAGGCGGAATGATACATCATAAAATAGGGAATTTTGATGTGAAAAACAACATAAAAGATAGGGTAAATACAGAAATCCTTGTGGTATTGGGGTGTATAGGCGTGTTAGTTGGTGTATATGTATTATCTAAACTCCCGTCTATTATCATTAGCACATACATTGGTGTATTGGTTGTGATTATGGGTATAATTATTGTGGTTGGATTTACATTTCATTATAGCAAAATCAGGATGGTTATTATATCTGTATTTGCGTGTTTTAACAAAGGCTTAAGTGGAGGCGGATACGGACCTGTATCAACAGGCGGACAATTGGTATTGGGTTCAGAAATAAAAAACGCAGTTGGAGTGACTACAATAGCAGAGGCTCCAATTTGTATCACTGGGTTTATTATGTGGTGCATATTAAATAACCACCTTCCACCGTTTGATTTATTATCAGCAACTGTAATCGGTGCTTTATTTGCTCCTTTAATCGGTGCGAGGATTACAAAAGTTGCACATACAAAATTCGGCAATAAATTCACTAAAATAATCGGTGTGATTATATTAATATTGGGTGTATACACATTATACAAAATCTTTAACTACTAAAACACCATATGGTTGATAACATGCAACAACACCAACCGATATACATAAACGGTAATGACGAATTCCACAAAATAGCAATGGCAGAAGGTTGGAAAGGCGATGGAACAGTCAGTAATCCTTACATTATTGAAAATTTAATAATAGATGCAAAACGCGTTAAAAGTTATTGTATAGGTATAGAGAATACAGATGTGTATTTTGTAATAACTCATTGTGTATGCCATCATGCTGTTTATAAATTGCCGCATGAAGGATGTGGTATATATTTATACAATGTTAAACACGGTAAATTGGTAAATAATGTATGTCATGGTAATACACAAAGCGGTATATATTTGTGGAATTCGTCAGATAATATAATAAGTAATAATATATGTTGGAATAACGGTCAATATGGTATAAAAGTTGATAATTCGTCAAACAACATAATCAATTGTAATATATGTATAAGGAACGGGAAAAACGGCATATATTGTCAATCTGCATGTAATAACATTATATCGCAAAATGTCGTCTATCGTAATAAGTATAGCAATTTGCTTTTAGACGCCAATAGTAATAACAATATAGTAATCTCTAATGTGTGTATAGATGCTATGAAGTCAGACGGTATAGTCGTATATGAAGCATCTAATAACATACTTATATATAATAATTGTTTGTATAGTGAGTCTCACGGCATCCGTATATCAATTTCGCCTTCATATAACATATTGGCACATAATATGTGTATGAACAACAAATATGGTGGTATACAGTTATTTCGTGCATATAACACTGTCATTGTCAATAATATAAGCATAAAAAATCGAAGGGGTATCACATTACAATTTGATGTTACATACAGTACTATTTCAAATAATGTATATGTAGGTAATAGCGACGCTGGTATAGTATTAGCAGAACCATATATTAGCAATAATAATTTTGCATATAATATATGTGCAAATAATAATGAAGAGTTTTCAATCCAACAAGGCGTTGATTTAACTACTAATAAAATAGTATATAATACAAAACAACCAAAATAGTTAAATAGTTAAACACCATAATGTGTTAACATGAAAAAACACAACCCAATAGTGATAACCAGTAATGACAAATTTCGTCAAATGGCAAACAAGGAAGGTTGGAAAGGCAACGGAACAGTTGGTAATCCATATATCATAGAGAATTTGGAAATAGACGGTGCTGGTTGCAAAACATCATATAGCTGTATCAATATAGCAGATACTGATGTGTATTTTGTAATAACAAATTGTGTGTTGGTTAATGGAGGTCGGAAGACACGAGTGGAACATAATTTCGGTTGCGGTATTTGTTTGAATAATGTCCACCATGGCGTATTGGCACATAATTTGTGTGTAAATAATAGGTCGCACGGTATATACATATATGGTGATTCGTCGCATAATATACTCATACATAATATTTGTCGTTCTAATATAGTCGGTATTTCATTCCATCAAACACGTCATAATACTGTTATGCATAATATATGTATAAAGAATGAAGATGAGGGTATAGATATACAAGCGTCGACCAATAATATCGTAAATAATAATTTATGTATGAAAAATGGTATGCATGGTATTAATATTTATGGTTTTGTAGCTAATACCATAATGTATAATGCATGTATCAAAAACAACGGTGGTTGTATAAATATAAATGTAACACAACCTAATGTTATAATAAACAATATATGCATTCCAACTACAATCGATGTTCCAAAAAGAGACATAAGATTTATATAGTGTTATTGCATACATGTTCACATGGTTAAATATATACGCATAAACACACTGTCAATAGATGGCAATCAACAATTATTGAAAATTAAAGATGGATATAAATTTGATGGCGATGGCACATTACAACACCCGATTATTATAAAATATGTTAGGGCAGAATACGGTATATTTTTATCTAATATTACATTGCATGTTATTATAGAGAATTGTATTACTAAACAAATACAAATCGACACTACATATAATTGCATAATACGCCATAATTACATATTACCATCACCGCCTGATGAACAGTTCGCTTATCGTTCTGAAAAAGTTGGCATGGTAATACAACACTCTACTAACTGTGTGATATATGATAATGTTATTATACATGGTAGCATTGGGTTGCAACTCAAACATTCAGATAAATGCATGGTGGTAGCAAATATAATAGCGGATTGTAGAGAAGAAATTTTAGAATACTCTCAATCACACAATACAATTATATTACACAATACCTTCTACAACAGTAACGATATGGGTATATATTTATCGCTAACTGATATTCAGCCAGGTATAGAGTTATATACAATGGTATATAATAATGCGGTAATAAATTGTAAGTATGGCATAAGTGTATCAGACACAGCACTACCGAGTGTTATTGCATATAATTTTGTTTATTGCAATAGGCAATTTGATGATTTTTTCTTAGGCGTGTCAGGAGTTGCTTTACCAGCTGATATTCGTATATATGTTAATATACGCCCGTACTTAATATACAATAATTATTTATTGAGCGATTTATGTAATATATGGGTTTGGCGTAGTTCTCGGTCTCCTATAACTATTGCCATTGCGTATAATGTGTGTGCAAGCCGTAGTTATATTGATATTACAAAACATACTGTCAGTTATTTACATAGTGGCATAACCACAATCCTGTATGATGTTAAAGGTACTGGTAAGTTTACTATGTTATCTACTTATAACAAAGTTAGTAGAAAAGAACAATTGAAACAACTCAAACAATACGAACATCCTTTGCCTTCATAAAGTTTAAATACATTGTGGTAATATGGTTATATATGCCAAAACAGGTAATCGCTGTAACTGCTATTTCGTCTAATCAAGAATTGCAAAAAATGGCAAAAGAATATAGATTTAAAGGTGACGGCACTCCTGATAACCCGTTTGTTTGGCAAATTAAAAACGCAAAATTACAAATGTTTGAATATATAAAATTGAGTAATATAACATTGCATTTGATAATAGAATGTGTTAATGGCAAAAGTATTGATTTAAGAAATTGTTGTAATATTACTATACGAAATAGCATATTGTGTCCTGTAACAGCAAATGCAATTGTATGCGAAAATTGTGAATACATTTCTATATACCATAATGTGGTGTATGAAGGCGGTATGATGCTTAACAGGTCGGATTATTGTCATGTTATAAACAATATATTGGTTCGTTGTCCAGTGTATGGTGTTGCTGTTAATGGCTCTAATTGTCTTGTATTGCACAATATTATTATGCATGCACCAGAGGGTTTGGCACTTGGTTGTGCGTCAGATGTTACTACGACTGATATTATAACTAAAAATGTATGTATACATTGTCAAACTGGTATTGGTATCGGTGGCGGTACTGCTATACCAATACGACATATAATACATAATAATGTTATTTTAACCCCCAACCAACTATCATATTTTGTCAATGCTGTTCACGAAATAGAAGATGAAACAACTGTTTGGACACATTTATATGATATATGCGTCGACAATGAAACTACTAATCACATAATCAGTTGTAATTTGTGTTTGAGTGATTTTATTAATATATATGTAACTTACGGTACTTCTGGTAACAAACAATTTATACCTGATGTTGTTTATAATGTGTGTTTAAGTTTTAGTGCATTGCCTGGTATAATACCTATTCATTATGTTATGGGTAATAAAATGCCATGTGTCATTAATGCCGAAAAATTTTATATTGATATATTGGAATATGCGAGAACACACAATGAAAAAGAAGTATTGGAATTTATTAAAAAAGAGTTTTGTAAATTTGGGTGGTGATATATGCACATACCAATAACAATTAATGGTAATGACGAATTATTGAAATTTGTTAACACAAATGGGTGGAAAGGCGATGGCAGTCCAACAAATCCTGTTGTTATTGGTCATACTACGCCTGTTAATATATATACTTATTCTATCACATTTGTTAATATAACATTACATGTCATTATTGAAAATTTAGTTTTTAATTTTCTTCATTTTAAGAACTGTAAAAATATCATAATTAGAAATTGCGTATGTGTTCAGTGTAACCAACATTTTGCAATTCTTTGTACTGATTGCGAAAATATTTATATATATCGTAATTGTGTGTATAGCAAAACCATAGATGTGTCGTATTGTCATAATTGTGTATTAATAAATAACATTATGGTATCAGACGAAACAGCAGACGGTATGCGAGTGGGTGGTATACAATGTAGTGTATTATATAATATTATAATCTCTTGTTTATCTGGTATTGTATGTAATCGTGCTAATGCAACTGTTACAAATAATATTATCGTAGCAAATAATTCGTGTGTTAAGTGTCAAAGTAGTATTAGGTTAATAAACAATGTGGAATATTGTATTATATATCAAAATGTAATGATATATCCTCATCAAATGATACGGTATGTTAAAGCGGTCAAAAACGGTTTGTTATATAATTATATCACTTTTGTTGATATATTAGTTAGAGAAAGCACAACATACAATATAATAGCGTGTAATGTATGTTTAAGCGATTTTATTAATATATATGCAATGAAAAAAGATAGGGTAAATGAAATAAATATTCAGGATGTTTTGTATAATGTGTGTGTAAGTATGAGTTATATATCGGAGTTATATGACAAACATTATGTAATGGGTAACAAAATACCGTATTTACTAACTGTTGATAATGTATATTACCAGATAAGTGAGTGTGTGAAGCAGAATAACATAAAACAAATAAAAACATATATTAATCAAAACCTTAGAAAATCAACTAACTGGTGAAATTACCTACCATAACCTTTATATATCCATACATTATTATGTGTGTTGGTGGTGAAAAATGCCGACATCACAAATAAATGTGGTTGCATTGAATTTCGACGAATGGGGCAATTTTTGGTTTGACAATATTTGTAAATGCGACAACGACGAACAAGCCAACCAAATATGTAACAAATTAAATAACACCAGGCATAATCATGCAGTCGAATATATAGTTGTTGAAAGGTGGTTGCCGTGAATAAGACAGAAAAAATTATACAAAATACAAATACGCCGATTCGTATTGAAGAGACAATTAATACTATTATTGCTTATGTTATAGATTTGATACAATTTTACCACAATTTGTATACAAAAACACACAATGTGCGATATTTCCAAATAGCACAGGATTTGCAATATGCTAAAACACAATTAGAAATAATCAAACAAAAAATGCATGATGTTAATAATAATTGCACTAATTTACCGTCTGATATATTAGGTCAGTGGCCTGGAGACGAAAATATAAACCAATTGCTTGATGCTTTGAATAATAGGAGGTGATATAAAAATGGGTAGGTTTTTAAATAAAAATATGTTAGTGTTCGGCGGAGACAAGTGTTTGAACGAATTAATGCGCGAACGCAAATTGACTAAATACCGCAAATATATAAAAGGAGTGTTGGAATATGAGCCCGACCCAGAAGAGTTTAAAAAGCCGTCCAAAACCAAAAATTAAATGCCCGTTTTGCGGTTCGTATAAAGTAGAACAATTGTCGTGGGTGCAATTGAGTAATGTAGAAATCCCATTGGTTTATACTTGCCCGCATACCAATACATTGGTGCATGTTTACGCCAAAATACCTGCGTCTGGCATAATCCAACAAAATTTTAGTATTTATAATTGTAAAAGTTGTAAACATGTATTCAGTGTTAATGCAGAAGGTGATAGTGTATGAGTGATATTAAAAGAGTGGCGGAATTATTAAATTATGGTTTCATTCCTACCATTCTGTTTCAGCCCCCTTTAATTTGGTTTGCACCACCAACTCATACACCACTGTATTCTGTATTAACACTATAAATTAGCGTTTATATTATAAATATACCTGAATGCTGGTTTTGGTTTGTGTTCTTCCATACTTATGTCTGCTTGTAACGGATATATTATATTATAACCTATTATATCTGCTGTGTCTTCGAATTTGAATGCATACGGGACATTAATAATTTTGTTGTTTAATATAGCATTGAAATCGCCTGTTTCTATACCGTAAACAAATAATTCTTCTTGTTGTATTTCAAGTGAAGGAGTTGTGCTCACTATAACATTGTTCATAATGGCATTGCCCAATTGTTGTGGGATGTTTGTAGTCAAATGTATACCACGAAATATTTTTGGTTTTGTTAATTGTAATAAAATGTAATTATTAGCCATAATATTGTGATTGAGCGTATACCAACAGAGAATGCCTGTGTCGCTGTCTCTAATAGGTAACACCATACATATATTGTTAATAATACGATGGTTTTCGCTGTTGACACTTATGTCAATACATTTACTCGATATAATAATATTGTTCATAATTACACAATGTTTGCAGTCAGATAATACGATAGCAGGAAATGCTGCGTAATGTAAATAATTATTTAATATAAATATGTGTTGACAATTACTTAAGTATATTTGAGCATTTATTGCTACACAATCTTCTATTACAACATATAATGTTGTATTTAACATGACAATGAAATACCCACTGTATTGAAGGTCTGATTGGAATTTAATCGCATATTTGGCAATCCTGATTGGATTTTCTTTTGTTCCATCGCCTTTCCAATGATATTTTTTGGCAAATTGCAATAATTCTTGGTCGCTCTCTATATTAATTAGTTTTTCTATTTTTGTGTATTCCATATACATGTGAATGCATAACAAATATTTAAAGGTTATGGTAATGTAGCAAACATTATCAGGACTTGTTTTACGAACATACAATGTTATCAAATATATATCTGTCTCGTGCTGTTTGTTGTGTTAATGCAGTTTCTTTAGTATTAAGTAAGCTGTAATTATTATATACCATTGCACATGTGGGATATGTTACTAAAAACGGCATTAAATTCTTATATACTATGTTATTTGCAATGATGCCGTTATTGTTTGATGATAAAATAATCCCGTGTGCACGTTCGCCAGTTACTGTATTATTTAATATGGATATATATGTTGGTTTTGTTGCCTCTGTTACTGCTTTTATATTTATTCCGCTATGGTGTGCATGTGGGATAATAATAACATTATTGTAAATAAATCCGTAAATTGTATCAACCATATATATTGCATCTATATATTCTAACTCACCTGTTGTAATATCAAATATGTGGTTGGATGTTACATAAATGTGTTTACATGTGTGTATTGAAATAATATCGCCATTGTAACTCGAGCGGAAAGTATTATATGCAATATTGATATTTTTACAATTTATTAATGAAATCGGTTTGTCAACAGGCCTTAAAAATACATTATTATATATACATATGTGTTCTGTGTTGTCTAATGTTATGTGTGTGCCTAAAAATGTCATGTTGGTAATTAATACATACAATGTGGTATTTGAAAACATGATAGTGTCAGATGGTTTGTCGATGATTATTGGATTATTTATTGTCCCGTCACCTTTCCAGCCGTAATATTGTGCCAATTTTAATAATGCATTGTCACTGCTTGCATATAGCGTCATATTATACACAATGACATTTGAGTATTTAAGATTTATGGTTTGTGTTTTTACCACTCACAAAATTTATATACTTCATTGTCATATGGTTTATTATGCCTACAATATATGATAAATATCCCAATGCAACAGCGACAAAATTCAATGTTGATGTGGTAGTGAGTGGATTAAATCCAACTGACATAGAAACTGTATTTGCATATGATTTTGACTATTTAGCAGCGTCTGCACTACCATCTCTCGCAATGTATGTAGATGAATTTACAGGTCAAAAAACAGGAGTTAAACAATGTATCACTGAATTTTTACAAAATAATTTGCCTGAATTAACAGACCTTATGGTTAACAACGGTATGTATGAATTAGGTAGTTTGGCTGTTTATATTAGTTATAGACAACAGTGGGGAATTGATAAAATTAACCAATATTTGAAAACCATAATTCCTGTTCACGAACGGTTGTTCAAATATTGCCCAATAAGGTTAGACGATATTGTTATGACTTTTATGTTACACGAAAAAAACACAAATATACCTATTGATTTTGTGTATGTTTATGTCGCTTGTTACCTCAACTCATTAATGCGTATAAATATGAAATTCCTACAAATACCGAGTGTTGAGGAAGTCCAAAAAGACCCGCAAAAAGCCATGTTGGAAGACGCACGATTAAAACATTATTATGCACAATTCGGTGGTAATATTGATGGATTTTGCCAATTTATTGTTTATTATAGTTTGTTATGCGATAAGGAATTAATTAAGCAGTTGACAGATGAAAAAGGTATGGATGAAATATACGATGTGTATACTTTGGCTAATCGTGTTATTGCCAAATACAATATCGATAGTAATACATTGGCTGAATTTGTTAATGTGTGTATGCAATATTTGGGTAATGATACATGGATAATAACTAGATTGCCGTTGGTTATAACCAAACCAAATTCTGATACATTCAGAAAATTTGTTGGATTATTGGTGACTTATATGCCTAAATATACTATCAGTCAGGAAAAAATTGTGTTAGATAGATTATATGAATTTGCTGATAAATTGAGTAATTATAATGAGCAAGACATACCTTACCTGTTTGTGTTAACACAAATAGTCAGTCCAGATTTGAATATAGGAACTGTTGATACATGGTTGAAAAAAACCAAAAAAGCACAAGACATTCAGTCGTTGTATTATTGGTTTTTCAAAACCACATATATATTGTCTCATATGACTGTTGCACAGCCAGTTCAATTAGAGGATTATATAAAATTGATATTGCAGGTGGATTTTGAGACAGGTTGGGTTTATGCACTCGCTGGTTGCAGTTATGACGAATTTGTGCAATGCATGAAAGGAGTGCATGATACACCAATACCAGCAGTAGCAAGGTATTACATGAAAAAATTTGACTTCACAATATACGACGCATACGGTTGTTATGCTGGTTACCACATAAAAAATGTGTAATTTTTTTATTTAGTTTTACCGTATTTTAAGCCAGCAAATAATTGTATCGCTAATAATTCACTGTCGAAATATTTATTTATTGCTAAATTATAAATAATAAGTAAATAGTTAATGGTGTCGCTTAATGTGTAATTCGCTTGCGGATTGTATTTGTTTAATTCACTCTGTATGGATTTGAGTATTTCGTAATCAGTCGTATATACTCGCAAAAAAGTGGTCGGTTTATTTTTACTCATTTTTACCCCTAAAACCAACCATATCTTTTAACATGCTGACTATCGGCCCGTCGTATTCTTCCAACGCTTTTACCAAACTGGTTTCGACTGCTTCACCTAATGTCGGTTTTTTATTCGCTTTGGTTATCAACTCTTTTATACGCATTGCCAATAATTTCAACTCGTCTGTTTTCAATGCTGTAAAGTTGATATATTTGTCTGGCGGTATGCCCAATGCTTTGTTCATCACATCAGACAATTCTTTCTTTGATATTTTCTTTTTGTCTACCATCTTTATACCTCCTATAATTATTTTGTTTGTGATTTTAATGTTTTGATTAACATTTTGATATTATCATTCAACTCTGTTATATTGCGATTTAATTCGCTCAATTTTTCGTTGAATTGTTGTATTACGCACCGTAATTCTTCGATGTTTGTTTTCAATTCGTCTGTATTTATGCCTAATAATCCACCCATATTATTGCCTCCTTAAAATTTCGCTTTTTCTTTGGCATTTTGATTGCTTTCGCTTAATATTGCCAATAATTTTTTCCCAAAATAACCCAAATCTAATTGTTTGGCTATGTTATTCCATAATTCCTCGTAAAAGAACAGGATGGTGTTGGTGAATTGGTCGCCTCTGCCCCTTATTTCGCCGTTCAACCACGCTGTTTTCATGTCTGTTTTACCCAACAATATTTTCGCTAATGTGTCGATTGGTATTACCAAAGTCCCGTCTATTTGTTTGGGTTGTTCAACCAATCTTATTGCTCCGTCTCTAACACGCATTGCACAACGCCATAATACGCTTTCGTAATCAGTGCCGATAATTAACAATTCAACCACACGACCTTTTGTAAAGCCGTATTTTTGTTGTAACGCATTAATGTCGACTTTATTGTTTGATGTAATTACAAATTCTGCTATGAATTTGACTAATTCATTCACTAACCTTGTTTCAATTGATTTTAAGCTCGATTTTAAGCGTTTCCATGCACTGATTTTTTCTTGAGGCGGTTTTTGTGTCGCTATAATTTTATCACATAATTTTACAACTACATCGTCTGTGTATTTATCCAATGTGTGTTCTTTAACTGCTTTCATTATGTTGATTTTCAACGGCTCTTGACCGATTAATTCAATTTGCATTTCTTTCGCTATGTTCGCTATGCTGTCCCCAAATATATTTGTTATTTTTTTGCATTTGGAACATTCAACGCCTGCCATGTTTTCTATTGCACCAATAATAGGTATGTCGAAATATTTATTTGCACTTATACATCGTATGAAATCGGATTGAGCCGCTGGTTGTGCTACAATAACAAAACCCAATAATTTATCTGCTAATTCAGCCACACAACTCCTGAATATATCACTGCTTCCTGCTGGGAGGTCTATAATTAAATAATCCAATTCACCCCATTCGCCTGAATTGATAACATCACGCAATATTTGTGTGTAATCCTCGCCTTTCATACATACATGCTGTTTTTTAGATATGTTTGAAAACGAAAATAATTTCACGCCTTCGTGTTCTATCGGTTTTATGCTGAATGCAGTCAATCCAATGTTTTCATCTGCTATGCCTAACATCTCTGCTACATTAGCACTATCAATATCAGCGTCTAACAATCCCACTTTATATCCACGGCGTTGTAGTTCGTATGCAGTTAATATGCTAAATAGCGTCTTGCCTGTTCCGCCTTTCAAAGCACCTATTAAAACAGCATTTTTAATTTGTGTGTTACTCATATTTACCACCTGTTTATTCTTTATCTGTTATTTGATTTAAAACATTTTCTAATTCATTGCTTATATTCACTGGTTTTTGTTTTTGCCGCATGGCATTTAGTTCTGTTTCTGTAACCTCTTCTCCGCCAATGCCTTGCATAAACATTTTACCAGCAAGTTTTGCTAATTCCAATCTGGTCTTTTTATTTTCCTCTGCTAATGATTTGGCAGTTTCAGCGGCTGTTTTGATGCTGTCAGATAACAACCTCGCATCGTCTGTTTTATAGTCGGATGTTTGACGTTCTTTATATGCGTCGTTTAATTCCTCGACTAACGCTTCTAATTGTGCTTGTTGGTCTTTGAGTATTTGGTTCATTCGGTCTAATTCTCGCTGGTATGTTTCGCGTAATTGTTCCATTTGTTGACGCCTCAATTCCTGTAATTCCTTTCGTGTGTCGTCATCAACATTTTTTGATTTTTCGGCTTGTAATCGCAATAATTCCTGTTGAAAGCTCTGTTGCATTTTAGTTATTTGTTCCATCATGTTTTTTTGCATTTCTAATTGTTGCCGTTGTAAATCTTCAAATCGCCTTTGTAATTCCTCTTTTTCTCTTTCTCGTTTCATCTCTTCTCGCTCTTTATTCAATATGTCTGTTACTAATTGAATAACAGTATTATAATCAATAGGACCTTGTGGTAGCGGTTGATTAAACGGTGTTGGTTGTCTCTGTATGTTTAACGATTGTCTGAATGGTGTTGGCGGTTGAGTAAAACGCATGTCTGACCTTGGTTCGTCATATGTGTCGAATCGCGGTCTGTATGATGTGTCTTTGATATATTGCCGTTTAACAGCCATAACTGCATTGACAATGCTTTCTGCGTCTTCATCCAACATTTTCGGTGCGTGTTTGTGTATTAAATTGAACAATTCGTGTGCGTCTTGTTGGTATAACGGGTTGCGTTTGAATTGTTCGACTATCCACGCAACATTACTTGCACCTGGTGCTTTGCTTAATAAATCGCTCAATAATTGCACCATTTCGTCTAACATCATCTCTTGCGGTGTTTTTGGTCGCTCTGTTATAATCTGCTCGTTAAACTCGTCTTTTTGTTTTGGTGTTTGGTTTGATGTCGCTTCATTGTCGTTTTCTTCATATTCTGGGTCAACATCTTCTGGTTTTTTATCTTCTTTATTCGGCACTTTATCACCACCTTCTTCATTTGCTTGATGGTCGTTTTTGGCGTGTATATTGAATTTTTGTATCATCTCTTGATATGCATCTTCGAATTTTTTATTTCGCACTCTATAACTTAATTCCAACGAATACGGACATAATTTACATTTGCCGATGACTACTCCTCTTTTTTCGTCATCTTCTATAACATATGTCTGTGCCATCAATTAATGTAATACAGATGGAGTATATATAGTTTGTGTAGGAGTGGTTGGTTTGTCATACAAATATTTATCTATCACCAAATTGTTGGTATTATCGGTGAAACAATGGACATGAGTATAATATACACCATTGGGACAGGCATAATAGCAAGTATGTTGTATGCATTAGTCGGATATGCCAAAGAGACAGCGAAAACAGGCGAAGAGTTTGACTATTATAAGGCAGGTAGAACAGTTGTAATCGGCGCTATAATCGGTGTTTTAGTGTATTTGTTCGGATATACGCCGACAACAGCGAACGAATATGCACCTATTGTGTTTACCATAATAGGCGGTAATGTTTTAGTCGAAAAAATAATAGGTGCTATAAAACATAAACTCAAACTAACCAATACCACCACAACATAATTTACTCTTTTTTGGCTGACACAAGCTTTATATATTATAATGTTATTCACATGATTATGAATACAGAACCAGCAGATGTGTTGATGGTTTATGTGTATCCTACACATATACGATGTGAACATCATAAATTGGTTAAATCATTCAGTCAAACATATCCTGTGTTGTGTATTATCGCATTTGACGACAAAAATAATATTATTGAATTAACACACAATCAATTTGCAAGAGTGTTTGACGAATTGCACGATTGTATGAAAATACAATTAATGCCACCGTATCAGGAAATTGCGTATTATAACCCACATAATAATCAGGTATTGATGGTGTATAGTCAGACATTGAGACCAGTCGATACCGTGCTCGATATATCTGTTAATGAATTATTAGATAAAATTAGACAGAATAAAGGATATGGACGGTATAGTTTAGTTATCAAGTAACAACCATAAATTATATATATACCATTGTTATTCATAACAATAACAACAATAGGAGGTTGGAAAAATGAACAACCGTATAAATAACCAAAAGCGAGGTGATGTGCCATGCCTTCAGTGACACTATACTTTGCAGACGACTTATATGCAGAGATTGTGAACGAAGCGAGATATAACAATATGACTGTGCCTGATTTTATCAGGTCAGTTATTTTTAGAGAAGTGACTAAAAAACACACGAAAGAGAATGATAGTCAGTTTAAGAGGTGAGGAACATGAGTTTGAAAGAAAATTATGAATTGTTGAAAAAATTGTGTATTGAGCAGGGCAAAAACATTGACGACGAAATTAAAAAGTGCGTTGAACAAGGACATGTATTGACTATGGCTGCTGCTGTAACTTATTTGTTACGGCAAATGGAAACTAAACAAACACCAATATCTGAAATAGACGCAATTTATTGCGGTAAATATAAAAAGAAATCAACAGACATTGAACAAGCGTTGGCTGACACAAATACAGAAGGATATGTTTTCATACTCAAATCAATAGGACCTGTGTCGTTGCAATTACAACCAACACAAACAGACAATATAAATACATTGGATATTTGTAAAATACGCAATATAGTCAAACACGAAAATCTAAGGACAGGGTTTATGTGGATAACAGCAGACACAAATACTAAAGTTGAAAAAGTTGGTGTTGTTGATAGCGACACTTTATACCGCCTTTATAAAACAAGTGTGTTTAATAATATTCCAGACGAACCAGCACTTGTGTTGTTAGGTGGTGAAGTGGTTGCAGTCACAACCAGAGCGGAATTTGATGATAACGGCAATCGCACTGATAAACCACTCATAAACGAAGTTGGTGAGTTGAATTGCAGGCTTTTATTGACAGATACAAATGCGGAAAACATGAACATAAATATCAATTCGTTTGCAACATTATACACATTACATCCTGAACAATTGCCAGAAGATTATAGCGAAAAATTCAGGAAATTACCTCAAGACGCACAATTGGCTGAATTGAAGGCATTAATCGGTAGCAGGTTGTTGTTGATTTGCCGTGCTGGACGCACTATTCGTGGTAAAACAACCAAACCATATGCTATAGTCATTTCTGGTATTAATTTGGATAGGCTAACAGCACAACAAATACAAACACATACCAATACACCACAACAGCCAATCCAAACCCCACCGCCTGAACCTGTTACTGTTACAACAACACAACCAGCACCATTACCACCAACACCACCTGCACCAACGATTACAACCACAACAACGCCTAATATCACTACCACATCGTCTAATACACCACAAAATGCACCATCACAACCCACACAACCAAATACTATAACCCAAATGACTGAAAGCGAATTAAGACAGGCATTGATTAATTTAATCAAGGACGGCAAGGGCGATAAAGAGAGTTTTGTGCAATTTGCTAATCAACATTCGGTGAATATAGACGATGTTAAACGCATTGTTTACGGTATGTTCAGCAGTGGTGTTTTGGCACGCAAAGACGGTAAATTTATATTGCCAGAGAATAAACAGGAGGCGGAAACATGGTAGTGAAACAAGCCATAATCATTGCAGGCGATAAAAACAGCGGTAAAACCATGTTTGCATTGCGTAAAATAATCAGCGAAAACACAAAAGCGTTGATTTTCAGTTACGACATGCAAACAAACCCTATTATTTCTACTTTTTTTCAGGATTATGCAGATAAATTAAAAGTTATAGAACCAACTGCTAAAATGGATTATAATTTGGAAAAATATACGACCTCTTGCTCTAATGTATACGACGGTATTTTGCAAACACTTAAACAAATTAATCCAGGCGAGTTTGATTATGTTGTTCACGATGGATTACAAATATTAAGTGAAATATTAGAAATGAAAATGAGGTTTGTGTGCGGATTAGACCCGTTCCAAGGCGTCGCTAATATGGGTGTGTGGAAATTCAGGAAAATGTATTTGAGAGATATACATCAAGCTAGTTATAATAACGCAAATAAAGGAGTGCTGTATACAACATATATTGAATATATTGATACTGTTATCAAAGACGGACAAGTGTTAGAACGCAAAAAACAACCACGCTGGTTAGACCAATTGGAAAGTCATAGTAATGTTGTGTTATATACCTACTCTGAACAATCAAATAACGGATTGAAATTTTTAGCAGAATGTGCTGGTAGCAAAATTCCTGATTACCAAACAGGTGTTATTTACGATTTTACATTACCAAATCCGATAACGCCTGTCGGTAAACGGCAATTACAACAACCGAAACAACCAACACACCAATACCAACCACCTGCTAAATCATCTGGGTTTGATTGGTGAGGAGGTCGAACAGTGTGGTTAGACGATGTCTGGCGTATGGAACATCCACAAGGTAGTATATTGGACGAAATTATTTTGCAATTGGAAGCAGATAACATTGTGTATGCTAATGTTATCGCTCCTTATTTTGTATCGTCTATTGCATGTCATATATTATCGTTGTATTTGAACGATTGTGCAGTTAAAATAGATGGTGAATTTGGAGGTTTTGTAAACCCGAATTTGTTTATGCATGGCGGTGAACGGCGTGATATGAGGTTGCATATTTTGTTTGTCGCTCCACCTGGCTTCGGTAAAAGTATGTATTTGCGTAAATTTTTGTGGGAATTGGGATATGTTCATAACACATACATACCTTGCACAACTGCCACCACATATACAGAAGCCGCTTTGGTAGGAACTGTTAATGAAACAAAAAAAGATTTTGAAATAGTGTATGGCGATTTATATAAATACAGCCAAGGTATAATTGGGTGTGAAGAAGCAGATAGTTTGATAGGTAGAGGTTTGGAGTTAGACTACAATGCTAACTTGTTAAATATATTATTAACTGCATTGGATAAAGGTATAGTGAGTAAAAATTTACGCAACGGTAAAATAGCATACAAAACAAATGCGACTTTGTGGTTCGGCACACAACCAGGCAGGTGTGAATTGGGTGCTGGTTTAGCAAGGAGGTTTTTATTAGTTAAATTTTCACCGACTATAACTCAAATACATAATATAACTCAAGCATGTTTACGGTCAACAGAACAAGTTAAAGATGTTAGTAATATTAAAACTCGAGTAGAAACAGTTAGGCATATGATAAACGATTTTTACAAGTCATTATGTATTCGTGAAATTGTATTTAGCGAACGGTATAAATTGTTGCGTTCTAAATTAAACATCCCTCATACAGAGTTAGATAATATTGATAAATTAGCAGTCGGATATAATTTAATGACGAGTTTTGATGTGTCAGAAAGTGAAGTGGTTGTGGATGTCAGTCCACAATTAGAACAATTAATTAGGTTCGCTATCATTAGTAAATACAAAGCAATCATGGCTAATGTTGAAAGCGATGTGTTAAATTTGTTAATGCCCAAACAGCCGTATGACGAATGGCAAATTACATTTTTATGTGTCAAATACCTAGGTTTGACAGCCAGTCAAGCAAATAAAATAATTTCAGGTTTAAAATCAAGTAATTTATTACGGTATTATAAAGACCCGACTAATATCAGCGCTGTAAAATATTATGTAGAAGATAATAATATCATTGATAAATGGATATTACAATATTTAGATAATAACACTAAACAAGGTGATGATACATGGTAAGTAATCAATATGCAAATTTAAAGGCGATTGAATTAATTAAACAAATACTTGAAATACCTAATGCACGGCATTACAGCGTGCCACATAGTAATTTTACAAGAGATATGTTCGGTATGTGGGATGTAATTGTGGAATATGATAACGGATTTGTATTTGTTGCACTTACTAAATACGAACAATTAAAACAGAATATAGAGAGGCATGGGTTATTGGATATTAATAATTATTATCATCACGACGGAGTGACATATGTTATTGCGTGTTGGAAACGAGTTAAAAATCATATTCAAATATCCATATATCAATTAATACCTGATTTTAATAAGCAAGTTGTATATATGTGTCAAGAATATCCTTCAATGGTGGGGTGATAAGTAATGATTAATTGTAGTGTGCCGTTGGCAGTACGAAATAAATACAATGATAATACAATGGAATTAGAAATATTAACAAACAGTGATTGGCAACAAATTCCATTGCCGTTTTATCCGTATTGTTATGTTAAACAATGTCCACAATCGCCAGATGGCAATGACACATTACAAATTTATAATGCAATTAATATCACGCCTGTTAAAATGCGTAGTTTTAAACAGGTATTAAATACCAATGCCATACAGGATTTGCTTAAATGCGAATTTCCATCAACTAAATATGTGGCACAATTAAATAATTTACCGCAATTCGCTGATATATTATACGAATCGCATATACAATATCCTATTCGTGTCGCTATTGATTTGCCTGATTTTTATCGGCAATTCCCGTCTGTTATTAAGCCGATTATGTTGGATATAGAAGCGATTGATGTAGCAGGTAGTAAACAAATATTGGTGGGAATAAAACCGTATAAACAAAAACCCATACAAATTTGGTTGACAAAACACAATCCTGTTCAAACATCTAAATTAATTTACAATACTATTAAACAACACGGTAATTTGATTGTTGGTTATAATGTTATTAATTACGATATCGCTATGTTAAACGAATATATGGAAGGCACACAAAAAATACCTGATTTGCCTGCTTTTGATATTGCAGAAGCAGTGTTTTCAGACCAATCATTATTCGGTATTAAATCGAGAGATATGAAAACAGTTGCTGAATGGTTTGGGTTACCAGTTATGCGGTTTGATTTTAGTAATTTAAATAATGTTGATTTAGACGAGTTGGAAATATATAATAAAAGTGATTTGGAAATTTCAGAAAAATTATTTGATATTTATTTCCCTGTTTTAAAATACCAAGCGGAATATGTCGGAATACCGCTAAATTTGTTATTTGATTTTTTTGCTTCGACTGTTCCATCTATTTTGTGTGCGAGAATATTGAAAAAATTGAATATAGTTACAGAAGGACATAATACACAAAGAGGTTTACCACTAACTTTTCGCGGTGCTGTTGTTGATATCAAAACAAACGATGTTATTAATGTCAAACCAGTGTATAAATTGGATTTCAAACAAATGTATCCGAGCATTGTTATCAATTGTAATTTATCGCCTGAAAAAGTGCAATTTGAAGGCGTGGATTACAATGCACAACATGGCACTGATGTTAATGTTATTCGTTTTGATAACGGTATATTACAATATAATATATATGACGAAATTGTTGGAGGCGTGTGTAAAATATGTGTGGATATAAATACACAAGGCGAGTTGGTTAAACAATTAATTGATATGGGTATTGAACGAGATAAATACAAAAAATTATATAAACAAACCAAAAATCCAGAGTATGATAGTATACAAACTGCATTGAAAGTTATGCGTAATTGTTTTATCGGTTATTTCGGCTCTAATTCAGCGTATTTTGCTAATAAAGCATCTGCTATTATTGTGACTGCTGTTGGCAGATATTTAATTAGGTCGTTAGAGAAAAAATTAACTGAATGCGGTTGTAATGTAATTGAAATAGATACTGACGGTATTTATTTCACTGCTAATGATACGGTGGATGTAAAAAATGTAACATATAATATGATTGTGTATATAAACCAATGTTTTAAGGAATTATTATACGGTAACCAGAGAGTTAGCGATTATATTGGTTTTGAATTGGAATTGGAAAAATATGAGGCGGGATTGTTTGTGGCTAACAAAAATTATATATTGTTGGATGATAATAACCGTATTGTTGTTAAAGGTGCTGGTTTGAAAGGCACTCACAGACCGAAATTGTGGGATGAAGTATTATATGATATTATTAAACGCAAATTTGCAACAAACGAATATGTTAAATTAAGCGATTATATTAATAAATTACATTCATATCCGATTGATTATTTTGTTATGAGGCGTAATATTAAGAAAACAAAATTCAAATCCAATTGTTTGTCTGCTACCTTACTTAGTCAATTGACAGGAGATGAACGAAGGAATTTGAATAAGTCGGGATTTGTTATTGTTGAATATTATAAAGCAGTCGATGGGTATAAATTATTACGGCGTAATACCCAAAACAATTATAATATTGATTATCATTATTATTCTGTAATGTTATTTACATTGTTCCAAGCACTTGGATTTGATATTGATGTTGATATTAAACACAATGTAACACCACAACCAAAATCCTCTACATTGTTCGACGAAAACGCAGAAACAATACCATGCCATTATTGTGGAGGTAGCGGGTATGCTATTAAGCCGAATTCACTCGAGGAACAAATATGTCCGCATTGCGGTGGTAGCGGTGTATTGAGTGTATATAAACATTAACTGTTTACAAAAGTATATATACTAGTGTGTCATTGGTATTTTTGAGGTGTAAAAATGTCTATACTGAATGAAGTAGGACAAAATTTGCAGGGTGTAGGAAAGGGCGTAATACTGGATAAAATAATCAGTATGAAGCCAGCAGGTATGAAAGGGCTCGGACTACTCGAAAAAGCGAGAGATACATTGGCAAATAGACAGCCAATTATGAGCAGAGTAGGCGGTGGCGGTGGATTGTTCGGCGGTAAAACAATATTGCCAGCAACATCATCTGGAGCACAGTCTGAATATGTGCCTCCAATCGGTAAGAGAGTTTTTGAACTGTAAACGGGGTGAATAAAATGATAGAAGTAAGACGCTACCCAGAGGAAACACAGCCGATTGCTGGTAAGTCGTATAGGCTTGCTGAAATGAAGCCAGAGGAGGCGGAAGCATTCAACAATTGGTTGGCGTACCGACTTGGTCATCTGCACCCGATATTGCAACAGCATATCATTAACAATGCAGATGCAATATTCAAGTTGGTAAGAGCAGTGAAAGTCAAAACAAAGCAGGATTTCAAGGGTGAGACAGCAAGGAGTAATGAGCTTACATTGAAGTTCGTTGACGAATACGATGTAAATAATGGTGCGTCGTTTGTGAAAACAGCCACAAGTGGATGGCAGAACTTCATTGCAACTCAGGCAGCACCACGCACCATGGGGGAAGACGAAGCGGAAATTTACCTTGCGTTTGTAAATCCAGTTGATACTCCACTTGCACGGAAACTCAGGTATGTGAAGGACGGAGATGCATATGTCATCCGTGACCTTGAATACGACACAAGGTTTGACAGGAAGTATGTGCCGACAGCACTTCTCCAGCATG
>Ga0272448_1000588_pt1 | contig 55642 bp, 61 predicted proteins | sample YNPCB0191_FD_202220 | JGI IMG/M metagenome (GOLD analysis project Ga0272448, IMG submission 202220) | Hot spring sediment microbial communities from Yellowstone National Park, WY, United States - YNP-CB-019-1 | ecosystem: Environmental > Aquatic > Thermal springs > Hot (42-90C) > Sediment... | reverse complement strand
GATAGCGCAGCACGCAAAAGAAGTGCACAACATGAGTCAAATCTCACCAGATCTCTTACAGAAGGTCAAGGGTGCCATCAAGGAAAAGAGACGCTGGTTCTAAAGCGAACGACCAGTTCTCGTATGACATCATAGCGTCCGTGCGCCAGCCCGCCATGTCGTGCTGCGTTAGGGCTCTCCAAGGATAAGCCTCCTTGCGGCAAGCAGCTAGGCTGCTCGCAAGAGCGACAGAACGACGCCTAAGAGTTGAGGGCAGTGACGTGAACGTGATGAGGCCAAAGGATGCCCCTTTCGGGTGCATCCGTAACTCTTCTTGAGTTAGCTAGACATCTTGGCCGGGCGTTCCCGCTTGAGGCAGCGTTGCTTTTTGGGTGGTGTGATGATGGAGGCGAACTTGGCGGCGTCGTCTCTCATGGAGAGGTTGTTGAAAAGCACATAGGCCTCTTGACCACCGAGCTTCTCTTTCAGCTCAGCAAGGTCAGAATCGCTGTACCTGTACCTATAGTTCGTAAAGCCATCCATCCCGTGAAGCCTGTGGTAGCTTATCGGTTGTTTCAAGCTCTGGCCTTTGAGCGGATCTGTGACGACTATGCCTCCAAACCTCTCAAGGAGCTTCCCGGTCAGATCTAGTCGACCCATCCAAGACCGATGCCTGAATTCGACGGCGGGGATTACGCTCACCTCGACGTGTGTGAAGAAACGTTCGATGTTGGCAAGGTTATGGTCGTTGTATTCAAAGCTAGGTGGCAATTGAACCACCATTATGCGCGCCTTCAGTTCCTTTGCTATCGCCAAAGATCGGTCCCAAGCTCGCTTGGTTGTGTCGTTCAAAGTCAGATGTCCTACCAGCTCGCTTGGTTTTGGGCGTTGAAGGCCGGCTCTTCTCCATGTGGGGGAACCTGTTGGATGCGTCACGGCTTGAAAGGCCTTGAGGGTAAATTCGAAGTCTTTCCCGACGGCTTCTCTCCATCTCTTGGCTGTCGATGCCTCCGGGAGACGATAAAATGTGCTCTGTACTTCAAGCAACTCGAAGACCTTCTCATATTTGATGAGGGTCAACCCCGCAAGACCACAGCATCCGACCTTGACTTTGCAGGTACACGGACGTTCTGACATCGGTGTCCTCTTCGTACAAGTCTCTAATAACGTATGCCAAGTTCGATTTGAGGTTATGTTTCAAATAGCTTCTTCAGTTCGGCCGCCTTGTCCGTCCTTTCCCACGTGAAATCGGGGTCGTCTCTACCGAAGTGGCCGTAACAGGCCGTCTTTCTGTATATGGGCCTCAGAAGGTCTAAATGCTTAATGATCATGCCTGGCCTCATGTCGAAGACGTTCTTTACCGCTTCGGCGATCTTCTCGTCAGGTACCTTGCCGGTGCCGAACGTGGTTACCATGACGGAAATGGGTTGTGGCACGCCTATGGCATAAGCTATTTGGACCTCGCACTTCTCGGCTAGACCGGCAGCGACGATGTTCTTGGCGACGTATCTGGCCATGTAGCTGCCAGAGCGGTCCACCTTAGTGGGGTCCTTCCCGGAAAAACAGCCACCGCCGTGCGAGCCCACGCCTCCATATGTGTCGACTATTATCTTTCTGCCTGTGAGGCCGGAGTCGGCAAGAGTCCCCCCGATGGCAAACCTGCCCGTTTCGTTTACGTAGTACTTGGTCCTTTCATCGAGGAGGCCAGGAGGTATGGTATGCTTGATCACCTGTTCTATGATGTCTTCTTTAAGTCGTTTCACGTCAGCGTGCTCTTCATGCTGGGCCGCCACCACAACGGCTTCAACTCTCGTAGGCCTGCCGTTGTGGTACTCCACCGTGACTTGGGACTTGCCGTCTGGCCTAAGGTACGGTAAAATGCCTTTCTTACGCACTTCGGCCAGCCTCTGCGCGATCCTGTGGGCCAAGACGATGGGAAGAGGCATGAGTTCAGGTGTTTCGTTTGAAGCATAGCCGAACATCAACCCCTGATCTCCCGCCCCCATCAGCTCCGGCGGCTTGTTGACGCCCATGGCGATGTCAGTTGACTGTTCCTCTATGGACACTAGGATGCCGCAGGTCTCCCAGTCCAGCCCATCTTTGGCATTGTTGAGCCCGATGTCTCTTAGCACCCCGCGCACAATCTGTTTGTACTTGACGGCGGCGGTCGTGGTGATTTGGCCAGTCACTATGACGGTCCCCTGCATGATAAGAGTTTCGCAGTCCACTCTGGCGTTCTTGTCTTGGGCCAGCACAGCATCCAAGATGGCGTCAGATATTTGGTCGGCCACCTTGTCAGGGTGGCCTTCGGCCACGGACTCCGAAGTGAAAAGGTAGCTGTTCGCCATGGCTCTCGTACTGGGGATGGACGGTGTGACTTTAAAAAGGATGAGCGCCTAATATGAATAAGGGTGGTCTTTGCAAAAGACGGGTTATGTGGTCCTCCCTCTCCACGGAGGCCACGCGCCGGGATGGCTGGTCAAGAGGATGAAGGCATTGGCTGGCGAAGTGGTCCGTCTGATCGTGCAGGAGGATGGAGCTGATGGGTTCCTTCGGCGTATGTCTGAGCCCTATTGGTTCCAAGCGTTCGGGTGCGCTCTCGGGTTCGATTGGCATTCTTCTGGACTCACTACCGTAGTAACAGGTGTATTGAAGGAAACCCTCAAAGCCGATATGCATGGCGTGATGATGGCAGGGGGCAAGGGCAACGCATCTAGGAAGGCCTTGGCGGAAATCGAAAGGGCGGGCACAGGACTTGGCTTGCCCACCACAAAGGTTCAGGAGCTTCGGTATGCCAGTCGTATTTGTGCCAAAGTGGACAACGCGGCAATACAGGCTGGCTACCCCATCTACCATCATGCTTTCTTCATGTCTGAACGAGGCGATTGGGCAGTCGTCCAGCAGGGAATCAACACAAACGATGGCACGGCGAGGAGATACCATTGGTTATCAGAACATGTGAAGAACTATATCATTGAGCCGCACGACGCCATCATTGGTGAAAGAGTGACATCAGGCGTCCTTAACATGACAGCCAAGGAAGCGGATGAGAATAGAAGGGTGTGTGTAGATTTAGTTAAGGACGACCCCCGGAGGCTGATTTCATCGATCAAGAAGCTCGGGACCGAAGGGACCTCCTTGGACGCTTGGACAGAAGCGGGGAAGCCGTCGTACAATCTTGAAGGCTATGAAATGCCAACCGACCTGAATTGGAGAGTGTTCAGCGACCTTTATGACGTCCAGCCAAGAAATTACGAAGAACTGCTAGCGTTCAAAGGCGTTGGGCCCGCCACCGTAAGGGCACTCGCATTGGTGGCCCAGCTAGTTTACGGCAAGCCTACATCATGGAGGGACCCCGTCAAGTTCAGCTTCGCGCACGGAGGTAAAGATGGTGTGCCATACCCGGTCAACACAAATGTGATGGATGGAACAGTGAGATTCCTTGAAGAGATTTTCAAATCGGCCGAATTGGAGAGGGAGCTGAAGTCGGATGCGCTAAGAAGGCTCGGGCATCTCAGCCATAGCTGGGGGCTATAAGTTGGCTGCCGCAGGTCCTTCTTGCGGAGAATTTCCTAGGAATGTGGAATATAGCCCGCTCTCGGGCTTCAGATGACATCCGCCATGAAAGGAAGGCCACGGCTTAGACTTCTGTCATTTTTAATGACAACGTCTGTCTTTGTGCGCTAGCCTGTGAAATTAGTGAGATGTTGAATGTTGAACCTGCTCATCTAAATCTCTAACAAAGCCTCGTTCATCATTACTTCTGCTAGAGCGTAAGTCTTCAATACGATGTCTTTCACTTCGTCGATGCCCCCAGCGTTAATGAAGACCGAGGCGTCAAGTCTCCTGAAGACGGTAAAACAGTCGGCCACCTCTGAGGCCCTGTTGGCCTTCCTGGGTGTGGAGGGGGCGTCTTTGCCCGTTGCTTTAATGAAAATAAGCGCCTTTGTGATCTTTAGGCCCACCAAAGTCACTGGCGTTCCGGCGGCCGCGACGCCGGCTAGGCTCCCGACCTTCATTACCTTGTCAATCAGCCTCTAGGAATCCTTTACGTGACCTTGGCGACTGCGTCGGTGCGGCCCATAGTCAAGAAAGCGAACGACGTGCCCTTCACATTGGAGCTCTCGGAGGATACCGACGCGCGGTTCACCGCCTCTGCTTTAACCAAGATGTATGCTTTTAAGTTGGAGGGCGCGATTCATGCAAGATTTCGAGCTAAATGGCTCTTGACGCTAAATGCAAACCTATCCCACTATCGGATTTCATACATGGTTTCCGAAAGCGGCCTGCGGGGTGTAGGTGCAGGTACTTCGGCGCCATAGCCTATGGGCAAGATGGCTATTGGACGCGGCCCTTTCACATTTAAAATGGAAGAGATGGCATCGTCGTCGAAGGCACCCACCCAAACCGTCGATAGGCCTAAGTTCACAGCTGCCAACATGGCGAAGGTGGCAGCAATGGTGGCATCCTGAATACTGTAAAGCATTTTTCCACGTTCACCATAACGTGGGACAGACCTAGATGGATCGGAGAAGAAGACCAAACAGACTGGGGCCTCTGCAATGAAGCCTTGGTCGTAGGCAGCCCGACTAAGCGCTTTCCTCTTCTCCTTATTGTAGACCACAAAGACCCGATAGGCTTGAAGGTTGCCGGCGGAGGGCGCTGTGTTTACGACTTGGAGTATATTCTGGATCTTGAAGTCCTCTACAGGCTGACGGGAAAAGGCCCGAATTGAACGCCTTGCGCTTATCACTTTGATGAACTCCATTCCGACTCCAGCCGTCGAGTCGGAGCCCAAGCGAGATTAAGCTTTCCAAGTATGGCGGCATCCCTTTGATCGATGGACGGCGACGGTAACGCCCTTCCGAATACCCTAACGCAGGAGGAAGAACGCCAGGCAATTGATGGTTGACGGATCAAGGGCCGAACATGTTGTGAAAACGAAAAGGTCGGTCGAGGTCAGCAGACTAAATTTTGCATGAGCTGTGGACGGCTTGAACTTGCGCATAAGGAAAGGGGAAGGGGAAATATGCGCTTCTGCCTAGTTCGGCGGCGCGAGCAAAACCACATCTATCAACATGATGAATGGGGTCTTAGGGCCTACATCAAGATCAATATGAGTGTTAGAACTGATAGCTGAGGTGATACTGGCGATTGGAGTGGGCGTCCTCGGCGCGGCAGTAAGGGGGAACCTGTTGCTCCTGCTTGGTGCTGATGTATCTCACTTCCTTTCCCACATCCTCTTGGTTGTATTCCTTTCCAATTTCGCTAGGAACGAACTGGGAGGCCATCCGGGGCGGGCTTCTTGCTCTAAATGGGGACTAGGAGCGGAACTTCCGTGGCGACTAGAAAGGCCGCCGGTTGAAGGAAGGAAGGCGATCGTATGGCATCCGTACCAAAGATACTTGGCCGATAACGGGAAAGAGAGAGAACTTCGGGAGACTTTCAGACAGAGGTTTTTATCGAGCAAATGCCGTGCGCTGCCTTCTAGACCAGATAAGAAAGGTGAGTCCAATCACCGCCAAGCCGATGGCGTGGGCCGACGTGCAGTACAGACAGATTTCGTCGACCAAGAAGGCTTCTACAAAGAATAGAACAAGGACCCCCGCTAGGCCTATTCCAGACCAAACCACAAGAAGGGCAAGCATCCAATTGCCTCTCTTCTTGATGCCGGACGCTAAAGCCATGGCGACTAGGAACCACACTAGACCGCCGAAGGCCACTGGGATGCCGAAGAACTTGGAGTATGGCCCAAAAAGCACCTTGGAACAGGACAGAAAACCAGAGAGCGGACAGGTTCCAACGACCGTGATGAGTTCAATCCAGGTAAGGTAAGCGCTGATTAGAGCGCCAATGATGCTCAAGACAATTATGGTCGAAATCAACATGCCGTTCGAGCGATTCACTTCAGCCCATCGCCTTGCTTATGGCTGAGGTAAGGGCCTCTATTGATGTCTCCCCCGCAAAGGTCGAGGATATTGTACCGTCCTTTTCTATGACAAAGAAGGTGGGCGTCCCAGTAACCCTGTAAGCAGCGAAGACCGAATCGCTGGAGTCATAGACATAAGGCCAGTCCGTGCCATAGGTTTCAACAAAGGCGGATACGTCATTCACCGTCGTACCCCCTCCGGACCCAACGATAGATAAGAAAGCTACACCCTGAGGGGACAGGGCAGAATACAACGTCTTCAGCTGAGGTGCCATTGCCTTACAGTGAACGCACCACGGTTCCATGAACTCGAGCAAGACGACCTTCCCTCGCATAGACGACAACGAAACCTGCTTTCCCGTCAGTCCAGAAGCGTCTACTGTAGGAAGGGCGAAGTCGGGAGCCACAGAAGTGGGTTGATATTGAAGCAGAAAGACCGTAAAGCCCAGCACGGCGGCAACGATGGCCACGGCCACAATATACGTGAGGTCGCTACTCCTTTTCGCCGGCAAAGGAATCCTATGAACAGAAATGGCGTTCTGGCTTTAACCTTTTTTGAATTACGGATCACCAGAAGTGACGTGTTCTAAGGCTTCGAAAGTTAGAGCGGTTCCTTGTAAAGCGTGTTCTAAAGCGTGACATAATATCATCATTGTTTCGATACGACAGCCGATGTCCATAAAGAAAGAAACGTATTTGGTCATAACGCTCGCGGTATTGATCGTTTCGTTGGCGGCCATACCGCTGTCCATCTATCTTGGCGCGAGAGGGGCCTACGAAGTCGATTCGTTGAAGCAGTTCGCCTCTTACGCTGAACTCAAAGAGTTCGTCAAGAGCAACATGGAGTATGCGAACAGATGGTACGCTAATTTGTACTACGCCCTGCCGGTCTCTGGGGTGTTCTCTGGAGTAAGGTCGACGATGGATGCTATGAAGGCAGGCTTATCTCCGCCAACACCGAGCTACTCTGGAACCAACGTCCAAGTAACGGGAGTGGATGAAGGTGACATCGTGAAGAACGATGGCAACTTCATCTATTTGATTCGTGGTGGGTGGTACTCGCAGGGACAAGAAGTGGACATTATCAAAGCCTACCCGCCCGAAGAGGCGGCCGTCGTGGCCCGACTGAAATGGGCTGAAGGCGTCATCCCGGTGGAACTCTTCATAAACGGCGACAAGATGACGGTATTCCTCACAGAGAACGGTTACAAATACACTCCCGAATCTTTCTGGATGCCCAAGCTTCGTGTAGAAGTCTATAATATACAAGACAGGACCAGCCCGGTGCTGGCTAGGAACGTCACAGTCGACGGAGGCTACGTAAGCTCTAGAATGATAGGTTCTTACGTCTATGTCGTGACTACATCTCCAGCCTACCTTTACAAAGATGAAATAACACTCCCGTCCATCCAAGTAGGGAACGATGTTCTGAACACGTCGGCCAACAACGTGTACTACTCGCCCACTTTCGATGTTTCTTACACCTTCACGACGGTCTTTTCGTTCAACATACATAACGACCAGCAGCCAGTCGTCTCCAAGACCGTCCTGCTCGGGTCCACCAGTGTGATCTACGTCTCGGCGCATAACATATACCTCGCCATAACTAGCTGGGGGGTTCCCACTGCCACCCTCAAGATGGGCATCACGGCCACGAACCCCGGTTCTGAACAGACGCTGCTCGAAAGGGTACACATCGAGGATGGAGACATAACCTTCGCCGCGGAAGGGTCGGTGCCCGGCTACCTCCTAAACCAATTTTCTTTGGATGAATATCAGGGATACCTGAGAGTGGCTACCACGACGGGGCCCGCTTTCACGATGAGTGAACAGAATCAACAGACGAACCACATTTACGTGTTGGATAATTCGCTTAGGCTGGTTGGTACTCTGGATGACATCGCGCCGGGCGAGAGAATATACTCGGTCAGGTTCTCCGGCGACAAATGCTACGTGGTCACGTTCAAGAAGGTGGACCCCTTCTTTGTCATCGATCTGAGAAATCCCGTAAAACCCACAGTCTTGGGTTGGCTGAAGATACCGGGTTATTCGAACTACATGCAGCCCTATGATGCTAGCCATATCATCGGAATAGGGAAGGAAGCTGTAGATGCAGAGGAAGGGGACTTCGCTTGGTACCAAGGCATCAAGGTGTCCTTCTTCGATGTCACTAACGTCTCCGCTCCCACGGAAATGTCAAAGTACATCGTAGGTGAGAGAGGTAGCGACTCCCCTGTGCTGACTGACCATAAAGCCCTTCTTTTGGATCCTTCGAAAGACCTGATGGTGCTGCCCGTCCTTGTGGCCGAAATTGACCGCAGTAAGTACCCTGGGACAGTTCCACCTTACGCCTATGGCGAACCCGTGTGGCAGGGTGTCTATGTCTTCAGCGTCTCGCCACAGGATGGAATATTGCTTAAAGGAACCATAACGCATCTGAACGGGTTATATCACTATGGGAACCTCGACAGCGCGAAATTCATTCAGAGGTCCCTTTACATTGGCGGCTACCTGTACACTTTGTCCGACGGCATAGTCAAGATCAATGACCTGTCCAGCTTGAAGGAAGTGCGGACCCTAGTCCTGTCGTAACTGGGTCTTGGGTATTCGACGGGATTGCTAGTTATTCTCATGATTATTCTATGAACAGAATGCAGATATTACCGTCAGGCGTTATCTGAAAGTCGATGGCCTTGGTAGCAGGCGACATCACTTCTGCCCTTCTGTCCGTCAGCTCCTTGGGGATCTACATTCATGCGATGTTTCTGAGCATCTCGTTAGGCTTTCCCGTGGTTATAGGGGCTCTGCTTTTCAAGTATTGGAAGAGCGGTGACGGGGACTACCTGAAATTCGCCAAGACTATGACGGGCGTCTTAGGGCTCAACTTCGCCCTAGGAGCCATAACGGGAACGTTGGTTGAGTTCGGCCTCGTACAGGCTTGGCCGGGTTCGATATTCGTCATAGCCACTTTCGGATTTGTACCGATGACGTTGGAGCTGGTGGCTTTTGTTGGTGAAATAGTACTTCTGATTTGGTTCATAGTTTCCCTGGGCAAAGTCAGGCCCGTCTACAGCGTCCTCGTCATCGTCCTGTATTTCATATTTGCGGCCGCTTCGGGCGTATTTATAACGGCAGTGAACAGCTGGATGAACGCTCCTTGGGGGACGGGATCGCTGCCTTCGGCCATCTACCCCTTCCTCCCAGAATACGGGCCGACGGCCATCGACTCGCAGTCGATGATCAAGCTCAAAGTGGCCCTGGTGAACGCATTGTTCTCGTCGAATTCCCCTTCCCAATTGATTCAAGACCCTGCCATCGCCAAGCAGATAGGCTTGACATTAAGAGACCCTCTGGCGGCCCTGTTTTCACCTTATGCCATAGCAAGCGCGTTACATAACGTTACGGCAGGAATCATAGTCGGCATTTCCTTCTCGTTAGGAGGCTATGCGTTCAAGTTCTTCGCAAAAGGAGACAAGAAGTACTTGAAAGTGATTAGGGTTATCCTTCCTGTTCTTCTCGTCCTCATAATAGTGCAGCCCGTCGTGTTCGGCGATATGATGGGCAAGGCTGTGGCGACGTATGACCCGACTAAGTTCGCCTTAATCGAAGGGGCCGCTCATACCAAATACGACCCGCTTATCGCATTCTTGGGATACGGCGATCCCAGCCATCCCATAACAGGTTTCTCCGATTTCGAAAATGCCACGTCTGGTCTAGGAGGAAAGACGCTAGGAGACCTCGTGGCGGCCGTTCTGCCCAACTACACAGCTGGAGCAGCTGGGGAATTGAATTTGATGAGGTTAGGCTTGGATGACTTAGCGAAAGCCGAAAGCAACATGCCTTTCGTTAACGCGGCTTATTACAGCAAAATTGCGTTTGGGATTTTGGACCTGATTTCGGTAGCTGTGTTGGTGACGTTTCTGTACAGGATCCCCGTACTCACCAAGACTGGAAGGCGATTGTTGTCGCCTCTGGGAGAAAGGAAAGCCGTGATGGTGTTAGCCGTGTTGGTGGTGGCTTCATCCGTCCTTGTAAGTAGTTTGGGATGGGCTGTGCGGGAAGTCGGGAGAAAACCATGGACTGTGTATGGCCTGATTTATCCGGACGAGGTGGTCACGCCTGTGGCGATCAACCCTATGGTAATGGTGGCCTTCGTCGGTGTCTTTGTCGTCATGGCCGCAGTCGGCGTCTATGGGATGTACGTGTTCGCAGCTAAACCGCTGAAGTTCATGGAGCTCTTGAAGAAAGGCGCTGGAGTGGAGTAGATGAACGACACAGAAATGCTCGGTTTCGCCATCCTGGGCACAGCAGTAATCCTTCACATCATCATAGTGAACATCACCATTGGCACCGGTTGGATTTCGGCTGTGGCGAGGTTCTTGGGTTGGAAGAAGAACGACGCCAACTTGGAGATCATGGGGAGGAAGGTCTTCAAGATCCTGATTGTCCACGAGCTTTTCAGCGGAGTGTGGGGCACCATCATTACGGTAGTGCTGGCCGGCTTCTTCCCCACATTGACCGCCATCGCAACGGATGTGATTTTCTATCCTATTCTCATTTCTCTTTCATCGATAATCATCAGGATACCTACGATCGCCCTGTTTTGGTACACATGGGGAAAGGTACGACCAGGAATTCATTCGGCTATCGGCTTTGTCATGGCTCTTTCAGGCTTCGCCATACCGCTGGGCTTCAGGTATATATTCAGTGAAATCACTTACCCTTACGCTGTGGGGATGGCGTTAGAAGGTACTAGTAGGGATGTCGTTCATACCGCCGTCTTCTCTAATCCAGTCTACCCACCCCTTCTGTTGCATACATGGACGGGAGCGCTGTCCATAGGAGGCTTTATCGTCGCGTCCTTCTTCGCGATCAAAGGGAACATCAATGCTCGCTCAGCCTGGACGGGCCTTTGGCACGGGGCCCTATTCTTGGGTCTTCAAGCCGTAATGGGACCTTGGTATTTGTTGACTTTGAGCTCATATGCCCCCCTCCTGTTTGACAATGTTCTGGGAGTGACCGGGGCATCCTTCAACGTCCTTCCTTTGTTCACGCTTAAGATGGCTGTGATAACCGGGCTTGTCGTCCTCACCGCGGCAACGTGGAGAAGGGTCAAGAAAGGGGCTGGATTGGTGCCCAGATACGCCCTGCTGTTGGGACCTCTGGCTATGGCCGCGGCTACAATAGGCGAATTCATCAACGACGGAGGTCGATATCCATACATGGTGCTCTTGGGCCAAGGCGGCCTGCTTCCGTCGGACTTCATGAACGTCTACACGGGGATGCCGATCGATTTGGTTTATGGGATAGTAATCGCTCTCTTTCTCTTCGTGGGTCTGTTCATGGCTACAGTCTACTATGCTTTGAACAAGAGGTTCTTGGTCGATGTGCCTTCAGAACCCATGAACGACGCGTAGACCTGTAACCATTTGCCGATGAAAACGCGTCGCGTCGGACTGGAACGCGCCAGAACTCTGCCTGTTTCTTGATTAAGGACACATGCGGCGGAAAAATGGCGTAGCTGATCGGACCATGCCATTTTGACATGAACGAGCGAGCAAGAAAGGTTGGAGATGCTTCACACCTCTAGATATCGCTCTGGAACCTCCTTCCAGCCCTTGATGCTCCCCACCCAAGACGCGATGAGCCTGTAGAAAGCGTGCACGAACTTCGTATAAGGAGCCAACACGAGCATCAAAGTTATTAACACAAGATGTAAGGAATAAACGACGTAGCCCGAAGCGGACACCCCGTAAAGCCGCAGAGCTTCTGTGAGTAGGCCGGTAAGGGAAGAAGAGAGGACCAACGCCAGGAAAAGCCAGTCGTAGAAATAATACCTATATTCTTTCCCCCTCTTCGTGAACCTACTCCCGAGCATCATGGCGCTTCCTGCTATCATCAGCACTGCACTGGCATTGCCCAGTACCTTAAGTGGTGATAGTAAGGGAGGAGGGCCCGCGTTCGGAGCCGTCACGAAGATAATGGTAGTCGTCAAGGCGGCGCCGACGAACCCAATCACTAGCAGTAGATGGGAAGCCGCCCCGTAGATGTTGCTTTCGCACCTCCGTAGGCTCTTTTGAAGTATCATTTCTTCTATTATCGTCTTGAAAGCGGCTTTGATTGCCGCTGGGAGCATGTGGCCGGCGAACTTGATGGCTACATCGTTCTGTGTTGCCTTCCACATCTTCCAGCCGCCAACAGCTAGGCCAGCCAGTACCATCAGGCCGACGACAACACCAGCCAAGTCGATGTATTTGAATGGGAGGAAGCCCTGGAGGTCCATCGAACCCGGCTGCGGATTGGCCACTAGCCCGATAGCCACCAATATGACGGCTACAATCAAGCCCAGCATTAGATAGGAGCTCAATTCGAGGCGAAGCAGCCACCGTCCGAGTCCCAGAGGACTGTATTGCGCGGAGGCGTACCTAGTGAGGGCGGACATGACCTCGCCAGGGGACGCACCTCTGGGGCAAGACGCGTTACAGGTCCTGCACGAAGCACAGAGCCACATATCGATGTCGCCAAGCGCTCTGTCCCGAAGCCCTAGCTGGACGTGTCTAATGGTCTTCCTAGGGAAGCCCTTCATTGCGTTTGAAAGTGGGCAGGTAGCTGTGCACGTCCCACATTGTATACATATGCCCACCGATTCGCCACCAAGACTGCTAAGCTCTTTCAAGAATCCCAAGTCCACGTCGGAGCTTCTTATGACCATCGATTATCGTTCCCCCATTTTGCTCGTCAGGCGGTAGGAATATTCGTCCTGACAGATCCCCGTCTCCAACGCCAACCCGAACTTCCTCATGGATAACATATGTTTGACGATGGAGGAGGGCGACAAACCTGTCTTGCGAGCCAGCTCTGAAATCGTCGCACTCCCGCTACCTCTCATAGCGGCAACGATCTTCTGTCTCTCTGCCTGATGGAGCTTCATCTTCTTGGTGACATCATTCACCTTGGCCTTCCTTGTTTCTCTGATCTCGGCCAGCAATTTGGAGTCGACCATGCTACCCACCCTCCATCAAGTACGCGTTGACGGCAACGGCAAGTTGGTGATATGAGAACTGGCGTACGAATAGCGCTTTGGATGGGCAAGTAGCGGCGCAAACGCCACAGCCTAAGCACTTGGCTTCGTTTACTCTAGCTCGCTTCTTTACTTCGCCTTGCACGATTATGTCCTCCACCTCAATGGCGTTGTACACACAAGGTGAGACGCACAGGGCACAGCCGTTGCACAGGTCGTCGTCCACCTGAGCGATGATGGGTGATAGTTTGACTTGTCCACGATGCAGGGCTATCGTCGCCTTGGCCGCCGCACCCGAACCTGCTATCGTGCTTTCCGTGATGTCTTTGGGTCCCTGGACGGCGCCTGCTAGGTAGATGCCTTCGGTGGGCGATTCCAAAGGTCTGAGCTTTGAGTGTGCTTCTTGGGCGAAACCATCTAAACTGAAAGGAATCCTTAGCTTAGAAAGAAGTGACTTTGCGTCGGGCCTTGGTTGCATGCCCACCGACAGGACGACCAAATCAGCGTCGATCTGTAATTCCTCTCCATCTGTCAGAAGGTCCCTCACATGGACTAGGGCCTTTCCGTCGGAGACTTCGACTTTTGGTGGATCGGCGGGGTCGTACCGCACGAAGAATACATTGGCCCTGCTCGCTTCTTCGTAGATCTTTTCGTGCCCCCTTCCGTGAGTCCTCAGGTCCCTGTACATGTGAAATATCTTGGCATCCGGGAAAGAGGCCCGAAGCTCTCTCTCGAGCGTAAGCGCCGCGGTGCAGCAGACCCTAGAGCAGAAAGTGTTAAGCTTTTGGCCTTCATAAATGGACTTGTACACGGTGGGATCCTGCCTAGAGCCGACGCAGGAAATGAACGCGATGGTCCTAGGAACGCCGAACTCCGTCGTTACTCTGCCCCTCGCCATCAAGGCCTGCAGCTCGGGCATGGTGATGACGTTCTTACAAAGGCCGTATCCATATTCTCCTACGGGGGGTTCGTAGCTGGCAAAACCAGTAGCAACGATGATTGCGCCCACGTTAAGGTCTACGGTCCTGCCTTCCTCAAAGAGGTGCACGGCGTTGGCGTGACAGGCTTGCACGCATTTACCACATCTAGTGCAGGCATCTTCGTCGATTGTGTATGTTGGGGGGTAAGCTGCTTCGTGCGGAAAATAGATGGCCTTGCGCCTGACCGGCGTTCCTGACTCCTTGACTTCCACCTCCACTGGGCAGACTGTTTCGCAGGCCCCGCATCTATCGCAATAGTCAGTTATGCGGCGTGCTTTGACGTTGACCTTGACCTTGAAGTTTCCGATGTAACCCGAGGCTTCGACTAGTTCGCTGTTCGTCATGACGATTAAATTACCATGAGCCGCCACCCGTGCAGTCAGCCTGCGAATCAGGTCCGTTGCCCTTTCGTTTGTGGGGAATAGGGTGTGCATGTAAGCGGCACGCCCTCCCAAGGTGGGCGACTGCTCGACTAAGTAGACAACGTGTCCTTTCGTGGCCAAATCTACGGCGGCTGTCATACCCGCCACGCCGCCCCCCAGCACCAAGACCTCCTTCGAAACAGAGATGGTCTTCTCGTTCAGTGGTTCAAGAAGGGCGGCCCTAGCCACGGCTGCTTTCAATATGGATTTTGCCTTGCGGTTTGCACCATCAGGATCACGAGCATGCACCCAAGCGCACTGTTCGCGCACGTTTGCCATCTCTAACAGATACGCGTTTAGACCCGCGTCTTGGATGGCCTTCCTGAACGTGGGTTCGTGCATCTTGGGAGAGCACGCAGCGACGACGATTCTTGTAAGTCCGTAGGTCTTTACATCGTCTTTGATCATCTGCTGGCCAGGTGAGGAGCACATGTACAGGTAGTGCTTTGATAAGACCACGTTGGGCAAAGTGGACGCATATTCCGCTAACTTTTCTGTGTCTACAACACCAGCGATGTTGCTGCCACAGTGGCAAATGTATACGCCAATCCTTTCATTGATGACCAAAATCAGAAGCTCCTCCTATGCAGAAAGATGGCCGCCTTCATGGCCGCGGCGCTCGCTTGAGTCACAGTGTCAGGTATATCCTTGGGCCCTTCTGCGACTCCAGCAACGAAAATTCCATCGTTGGTGGCCGACACAGCGTCCAATTTGTAGTCCTTGATCATGATAAAGCCATCATCGTCTGTTTGCAAGCGGAGGGCACTCAACAGCCCTCCGTCGGATAGGGTCAAGCCAGTCGAAAGCACAACCAAGTCGTGACGCCGCTGGAACAGCGCTCCTCTTTGGACGTCTTCATAACGAACTAATAGATCGTTGGTGTCAGGAGTGGGGACTATCTTGCCCACTCTTCCCTTGATGAAACGGACGCCGTACTCTTCGGCCGCCCGAGCGAAGAACTCCTCGTATCCTTTACCGAAGGCCCTGATGTCCATGTAGTAGATTGTAACATCTACGCCGGGGACTCTCTCCTTGAGCATCCTAGACTGCTTGATGGCGTACATACAGCAGACCCTAGAGCAATAGACGTTGCCTACCGTCTTATCCCGCGACCCAACACACTGGACATACGCGACTTTATGAGGAATCTTCCCGTTCGAAGGACGAATGACCCTCCCACCGGTAGGGCCGGAAGCGCTCAACATCCTTTCCATGGTCAATGCCGTGATTATGTCGTCGTGAGAGCCGAAACCATACGTGGGTTTCTTTCTCGCATCGAAAATGTCGAAACCCGAGGCGACCACGATTGCACCCACGTTGACCGTATAGGTCTTATCTTTCTGTGTAAAGTCGATGGCGTTGGCCTCACAGGCTTTGGCGCAGAGGCCACAGAAGATGCAGTTGTCGATGTCGATGGTGGCTGTCAGAGGGACGGCTTGGGGAAATGGGAAAAATATGGCCTTCCTGAAGCCCAAGCCTTGGTCGAACTCGTTTTCAACTTCTACAGGACACTTATTCATGCAGAGGCCACAGCCGGTGCACTTGTCGGCGGCTACATATCTAGCCCGCTCCAAGATGGTGGCCTTGAATCCGCCCGTCACCTTCTCGGCGTTCACGACCTCCGAACATGTGTGGAGTTCTATGTTCTCATGGCGCGCGGCCTCCACCATCTTAGGTGTTAGTACACAGGCAGAGCAGTCCATAGTTGGGAAGGTTTTATCCAACTGTATCATTCTCCCTCCGATACTCGGATTCTTCTCCACCAAATGGACCTTAATGTCTTGGTTTGCCAGGTCCAAAGCGACCTGTATCCCCGCTATCCCCCCACCGATGACCATGGCATCCCTGTTCAAGCTCGAGCCACTACACCTACCTGCTTCTTGATAGGGCCTAGGGCCCGTATCGTCTCGACCATCTCTTTGACAGTTTGAGCGAACTTCTCCCCTTCACCAGCCGAAATCCATTCGAGCTTTATTCGTTGGGGCTCGATCCCCATCTCTCGTAAGATCATGTGAAGAGCTTTGAATCGCCTTTCCGCCTTCAGGTTGCCCTCAATATAATGGCAGTCTCCTGGATGACAGCCTGTGATCAACACGCCGTCGGCGCCCCTCTGCAAGGCCTCCAACACCAGCTGAGGAGGCACCATGCCCGAGCACATCACGCGTACGATTCTGACATTGGTCGGATACTCCAAATGTGTGGTACCTGCTAAATCGGCAGCTGCGTAGGAGCACCAATTACAACAAAACATTATGATAATCGGCTCGAATCCCAAATCAGATTTCTCCCCTCGAATTACACATGGTCCGCACGGAACCATCTGATTTCATGATGTCTAGCTGGAGCGCGATCCTGCCGTTCAACAGGTGCGTCGCACAACTCAGGCATGGGTCGTGAGCCCTGATCACCATCTCGATTTGGTTGAGGAGCCCCTCGTTGTACTTGCCGTGTTTTATCAGAGATGTCGCCGCCTGTTTTACGCTCATGTTGATAGCGGCGTTGTTGTGGGTCGTCGCGACCACTAGGTTCACTTTCTTTATTAGTCCCTCCGCATCAGTCGTATAGTCATGGATCAGAGTTCCACGCGAGGCTTCGACTACGCCTACGCCCCTTCCTTCTCTTGGAGAGACCGCTTTCTTGACTTCGGTGCTGAGGATGCCCGGGTCAGCTAGCATCTGACAGACCCTTTCGGCAGCGTAAAGGAGCTCTATAATTCTGGCGTAGTTGTAAAGCAGGGGAGGCTGCGCCGGTCGGCCGAAGAGCCTTCTAAATTCTTTGAGTTCCGACTGAGCCAGCGGAGTGGAGATGGCATCGCAGCAGTTGACCCTAGCTAGTGGCCCCACTCTGTATACGCCTTTGGGAAGGGCCGGATCGAGAGAGAGACCACCATCTTGGCGCCAATAGGGGAACTTTACGTAACTCCAGTCCTTCACCTGTTCGCCAATGTATGTGGAGTACTCCGCAGGGTCAAATTCTACGGTGGAACCGTCGGCCCGCATGTAGCGTATGCGGCCGTCGTAATGGTTAAGCCGTCCATCGGAGTCGACCAGACCAAGGAAGGCCGTTCGAACAAGACCCAGCTCTTTGACTTGATCGATGTACTGCGGAAACATGTTCTTCTTGGCGAAGTCCATTGTGAAGATGGCGAAGTCCCTTATGGCAACGGCTAGTTCCTTGGCCTTGTCCTTGTCATCCACCTTCAGAGGCTTCGAGAAGCCGCCGGGAACTGCTGCGACAGGGTGTATCCTTTTCCCCGCTATAAGCTCCGTCAACATGTGGGCTTGAGACCTCGCCCTTACAATTCGAGAAGCTATTTCGGGAAAAACGGTTATGACATTGAAGATGTTCCTTTCTTCATATTTCTTCGTAGGACCAACTAGAAAGTCTGGACCTGCCATGAAGTAGAAGTGAAGGATATAATCGACGATTTTGTCACACAGATAGGCCAGATGTCTGAGCTCCACGGCGGCTTCGGGTGGTCGCACTCCGAAAGCGGCTTCGACCGCCTTGACCGATGCCAGATGATGAGCCCATGGGCAGACACCGCAAATCCTCGTGGTTATCCAAGGCATGTCTTCGGCGCGCCTGCCCACGCAAAATCTTTCGAATCCCCTCAGCTCTATTATGTGGACTCTAGCGTCTTCGACTTCGCCTTTATCATCAAGACGGACTATAACCTTGGCGTGTCCCTCGATGCGAGTGGCGGGCTGTAATACAAGTTCCTTCAAGGCGATCTCCACCTTGACAGGTTCTTGGCGCCGGTGAATTGGGAGAGGATCCCCTTAAGGTCTGGAAGGGTAGCCGGGTCCACTCCAATTGTAGCAAGCGCGTTGAGCATGTCGGCGTACTGATCACCGCCTTCGAGCGGGCCATAGCATCCTCTGCACGGATATCCCGCTTGAACGCAACGTGGGCCTTCACTTCCAGAGGCACATCCCGCCCGAGTCACAGGACCCAGACATAGGTAACCCTGTTCCAAAATACACCTTCCGCCCCATTCGTTCGCTGAGGGAAGTTCGATTCCCCGCCTAATCGTGGTGATGTCCTTCTTTTCACGAGCCAAGAAACAGGAGTCACAAACCGATTTAGAGCTCAGCTTGGGTAACTTTCCGCCGGCTATGGTTGACAGCGCGTCTGAAATGTTGGCAGGAGAAGGCGGACAGCCGGGCAGATAGGCGTCCACCTTTACAACTTCGTCAATAGCATATACACGTTCCTCCAACGCAGGCAGGCGGCGGCTCGGGATCTCACTTGAATCTTCTTTCGAATAGACTTCCTTCAAAAGTTCGTTGTTGGAGATCCCGTTAGCCAAAGCCGGAATCCCACCGAAGCAGGCGCATGAGCCACATGCGACCAGTACCTTGGCCTTTTTCCTCAGTTCGACTAGCACCAACCTGTTGTCATCGTTACGTACGGCTCCTGAGACTATGCCCACGTCTGCTTCAGGCAGTGTAAGCTGGGTCACTTCTCCCGTCTGACCGTAGTATTTTGTGTCCATCAGGACGGGGATGTGCACAAAACTAGCAACCTTCAAGATCGAGAGCAGGGGCTCCCCGATGTCAAGAAGGCTGCACTCACATCCTCCACAGGTCGCCAACCACTCAGCCACAATTCTGAGCGGCAAACACTATCGTCATATGTACGATTCCCATCTCTTATATAGTTTAAGAACTAAATCCCGAAGATAAGGAAGAAAGACCGTAAGATATTATTGTTGTTCTTATATTATAATAGCGATATCTGGCAGATATATATAATAATTCCGCACAGCGGCTTTGCAAGAGGCGGCTCGTTATTCATAATGCGTCGAAAACTGGCACTTATCTTATGATATTTTAGTTGTTGAAGTGCTGGTGGCGCCGGATTATCCAACTTACTGGTGCTTAGCCCCGTTCACTGCATTCGTCGTCAGTTTAGGAATCGGACGGCCCTTTGGAGTCGTCCGCTGATACGCTTATGTCAACGTTCAGATCTTCTCGGCGATGTCCGACGGATCGATGTTCTTCTGATGTTCAGGTGTGATAAGATGATATTGAAGGGCCTCTGTTTAACGTTAGATGTAGGAACAAGCTCTCAATCGGTGTGAGGATCGAAATAACCGTCGGAAGAATGTAGACAAAAGACGTGAATTCGACTACTAGACGGCTCTCAAGGAAACGAGAAACGCGTCCGATGCTCGTGTTGAACTGAGATGGCAACCGTATGGGTGTGGCTTTTTACTCTTTCCGGGAACTCTGCTGGAGCGAAGCCGGAGTTCATGCGTATGTATGTGAAACCTGTTTAAGATGAGAATGTGGCGGAGTGGACGGCCGAAGTTCACAAGCCTAAGGCGAACGTGAAACGAAAGAATGCTCTGTGTGCTCTGCCTCCGTGTCTTACTTGGCTCCGTTAACGCTCAGATCTGTTCGTTCCGCGCAAGATAAGCGGCCTTCATCAGAGTGCTCTTTGCTGTCATTATGTCCTTGATATTCACTTGACATTCGACCCTGAGTTCGACTAAACGGCCTTCGAGCGAGGAGTAGGTTACAGTTGGCTTGGTCTTGAAGGTCTTATGGTCAGCTGCGGCGGCCTCGTCCATGGCTTTGATGGCCTTTTCGGCGTCCCAATCCACCTTCATGGTGAAAATCAAGTCTGTCGTTAAGCTTGAAGGAACCTTTGCTATGTGTATGGTTCCCGTCAATATGCCGCTATTGGGAATGCTTACCTCCTTCCCGTCGTCTAGCTTCACTTTGGTGTAAAGTGAATTGATAGAAATCACTATGCCCTGTCCACCCATGTATGAAGTGTGTATTCGATCTCCCACTTCGAAGGGAAGGCGGTTAGCAAATGTCGAATTGGGAGGTATCTTGCTAACAATGATGCCGCCTTGAATGATGGCACTGTTGGGCACGATGGTCTCCGTCCCTGAATCGTTGCTTATCTTGGTGAACATTGTGTTGACTTGCTCGATCTTACCTGGTATGTTATTGACTAGGACTGTGTCGCCAACGGAGAATTGTTTGGTAAGGAGCATCAACGCACCTGAGAATATGTTGCCGAAGTAGGTGGAGACGGCTAGACCGACTATGATGGAAATGATGCCGCCGCCCAAAAGGAGCGAATCCATCGGCACTTCAAAGATGCGTAAGACAACCAAGGCGACCACCAGTATGTCGACAACCACCAAGACGAATGACGCAACGGATGCCGCGTAGGCACCCAAGTATCTGCCTACCATGGCTGAGAAATGACGAACAAATGCATAGGCCAATGCTCCCATCGTTACAACGATTGCCGCCCTAACAAGTTGTGAAGTACCGACTGGAAGGTTACCAGGAACAGCGACGAAAGTATCGAACATGAAGATGGCGACTTCGGCAATTGCGCCTAGAACCAAGGTAGCTACGATGAAGTTCCTTAAGTGTGTCATCAAATTAGCCATTTCCGGTCACCCCGGCCGTCGAAGGTACTCGATAGATCGTGTTAATCGTGGCGCATGGGATAGCATTATGGTCACGCTGGGACGGGTACCCGGTAACTGATTTAAGCCTTGATTCCACCCATTCGGTCCGACGATCCTGTCTAAAACGGACTCGAGCTAGTCGTCTGTAAAACTCGAGAAGAAACGCGGGTAGGTGTTAGGCCGATGATACCAGCAAAAGCACTTGCCGTGACCGTAAAGCACAATGAAGCCGGCTGTTGGCTCGGGTCGTTGAATCTACAGCTGAACGGAAAAACGAATATGAAGAAACAGAGTTCGATAAATGGACTGTGTGAAATCCAACCATCATGATGATGCGTTCGGCATTTTCCTGAACCATCGTTGCGAAACTTGCGATACTCATCCGGTGTTCTTTCCCCTGTGTCTTCGGTTGGACCTGTCACGAGTTGACAGCCGAATTCTGCTTGGAGGGCTTCACCCTCGATGTCATCGGACCCGTCCGACCGACAAAGCGTTCCGCAGTTTACCAAGTTGTTTGTGGTTCTAATATTGTATAATTAGACACACTAGGTGTATCCAAAGTCTTGGTGACAGTTGGAATGAGGCTTCAGACGGCGATGCCTTTGGGGATAGGTCATGCCTTCGAAATCGGCCGGCCCTGTAGGATTAATCCCACTGTGCTCAGTCCTGTAGATAACAAGGCAGCGAGAGTGGGGGGAAGGCCAAAACTCATCATTACGCTGAAAAGAAGCAAGCCTCCAAGGATGGATGATATAAGAGCAAGAACATAGCCGGACAGAAGAATGCCCGCCGCCGTAAAGGCCAAGCCGAACATGAGAGATAGCGCAGTAGAGTGAGTAAGAGGCTGAGCCGCCATAAAGGCGAGCAGACCCAGTGCAAATCCGATGCCGACGGAGAGAAGCAGATGTCCTAACAGTCCTCCAAGTAGGAACCCGATCACGCCGCCAACTAAGAGACCAAGAAAGCCGAGATAGGCTCCACCTATAACCGCACCGAGTATCGTTCCGGCGAAGCCCACTACTAGAAATGCTAAAGGCTTCATCAAGGTGCGGCCGGCGAAGATCAACGCGAAGGACGCTACAAGAAGAGCCAGCATAGCCCAGAAACCAAACGGATTTAACTCAATCAACCTAAGCAGATGTGATGTTATGTCCAATTCTGAGACGGCTTCCCAATAACCTGTGTTGAATGTCTTGCGAGTATTTAATGAAGGTAGTTCTAGAATTGGACGGAAGCCGAAATGGCAGATTCTAGTGGATTAGAACTTGTTTGAAATGATTGTAAGTGACATGTGATTCCCCTCCGAATCGTAGTAGGCGCCATTGATTCCCGCGTTTCTGAACCCCGACCTGTTAGGAAACTCTTTTCAAGATGAATAGTTTAGTGGGTGGAGACGTCCTGATGTACACACACTATCCGGTGAAATGGACTTACATCTTAATCGCTGTAACGGTTGTAGCCTTCATCATGCAAAACGCAACAGATGCCTGGATTTACTTTGCATTCTTCCCTGCTTATGCTCTACAAGATCCTTGGATGTTCGTAACATCCATATTCCTGCATTCGGGGTTCGATCACATACTCTTTAACATGATAGCCCTTTTCTTCTTCGGAATATACGCCGAAAGGTTGCTGGGTGCAAGGGTTTTCCTTACATTGTATTTCGTCGCCGGCATAGTTGGTAACCTAGGCTACATGCTGACGGCATCAGACCCCACTGTCCCTGCAATCGGAGCTTCAGGAGCCATCTATGGGCTGATGGGGGCGCTAGCGGTGCTCACGCCTCGACTTATGGTTTTCATATATGGTCTAATTCCTCTGCCTATGGTAGGTGCGGCCGCTCTCTATGCGTTACTTGATTTCGCCGGCCTGTTCGCCCCTACAGGAATAGCCCACGGAGCCCATCTCGGCGGCTTGGTGGTGGGGGTCGCTTTGGGGCTGTACATCAGAGGACGATTCAGGGTTGCATATGTCTACCAATAGGCCCAGACAGCGCTAAATACAGGCGGAGTACAAGAAAAAAAGAGGATGTGCGCCCTATTTGGTGACTTCCATCATCTTATTCGCTTTTCTTAGCCTTTCTGCTATAGCCGAACGCACCAATTCACAGGCCTTCGCGACCCTCATGTCCGCAAGACTGTAACAGACCTTGGACCCCTGATGACGGGTCTCCAGAAGCCCGAGATTCCTAAGGAGGCCAAGATGTTGTGACAGGTTGGATTGAGGGATGCCGGTTGCTTCCACCAATTCCTTGACCGATTTCTCCCCGTCCTTGAGGATGTTGAGGATGAGCACGCGCTTGGGATTGGCCATTCCTTTACAGAATTCGGCCTGCAGTCGATACACCTCGTTTTCAAAGTCCTTACTGTCGGATTTCATGTCATTAAACTTCTCCTTTGATGGCTGGCTTCAACTTGGATGTGGTATATATTGGGTGCTGTTCGATTATACTTGTCGTTGTAGGACCGAAGTAGAAGGCAAAGACGGGTTCCAAGCTTCCGCGCAACGCAGTCCAGTACATCTTGCCGAAGGACTTCTTCATGATGTATTTGATGAATGAGGGTACCTGATCCGACGGAGGGGTCGTGTAAGTAGCGGATACAAATATGGCTTTACGATGCCCCACTTCCATGGGACAATTGATTCTACCATTGTACCCGAAGCTTTGATTAAGACCTTTTACTGAAGACGATATGTTAAGAGCTACGGTATTCGATTGGAGATGAGCAACAACTCCTGACTTGGAGACGGGGATGTTGGTGGCGTCGCCTATGCAGAAGGCGTCGTCATAGCCATTGACGAGCATGGTCTTCTTATCTGTAGGCACCCACCCATCGGCGTCGCCAATCCCCGAATCCTTAATCACCTTGGCTCCACTGTGAGGCGGAACGGCTATTAACAAATCGTAATCGAACTCGTCACCCTCCAAGGAGTAGACTTTCTTCTTCGTCGGATCGACGGATTCGATGTTAAAGAAGGTGGATACTTCTATACCCACTCTCTTGAACAGCGACTCAACTACGTGAGATACCTTCTCCGCTGGATAAGCCCTAGGATAAGGAGTAAGGAACTTTATCTCCACCCTGTCTCGGATTCCCATCTTGCGGAAGAACTCGTGCAACATAAATGCCGCTTCATTAGGGGAGGGCGGACACTTGTGTGGCGTGCCAGCGATGGCCACGACTACCTTCCCACCTTTGAACCAATTGATTGCTTCCCATATCTTCTTAGCATTATGAGGACCGGTATGGAAGTTGAGGGAGCCATCCTTAAGCCCGGGAACCCCATCGGGATTAGCTTCGGCACCAGTAGCGATGACCAAGTAGTCATAAGACAGCCTCCTACCGTCTCTGGTTGTTACGACCCTTTCGTTGAGGTTTATCATCGTTGCTTTCTCTTGGATGAATTTCACTCTTCCGTCAAGAAGCCCTTCCTCGTCACGGCTAAAACCAACAGGTGAAGCTCCCTTGAAGGCCACGTCCAAGCTGGCTGGCTGGAAGTAGTGTTCTGGACCCTCGCCTAGCAGTTCAACTGAAACCCTGCCGTCGCGGATTTCTCTCCTTAGTTCTTTGGCCAATAGGTTAGCCGTCAGTGTACCACCTGTGCCAGAACCGACGACGACAATGCGTCGATTCATGATGGATGTTTTACCTCTTGTTAATTATCTTGACAACGAGGCGAATGTAGCCGTTTTCATCGGTTATTTCTAGGATTTCGTTTCTGCTCTTTCTGGCCCAGGCTGTAACGTCGCTCTTGGCTGCGGGGTCGGTTGCCCATAGCTCGAGGATGTCTCCTATGTTGGAAGCCCTGTATGCCTTGAATAGGTCTGTTATGGGGCCTGGACAGAAACTTCCTCTAGAATCGATTACTTTACGTTGGGGAGTGGACATGCGCTTCACCTAAATGAAGATGATTTGGCCGCCTTCACCCAGTTCGAGCATTGTCGCCGCTCCCACGATGTCATCTACTTCTGGAACAAGGTCGTCCTTCGAGACACCCATGACGTCCATTGTGGTAGAGCATGCGTGTAGCTTGACGCCGAGGTCCTTTGCCATCTTGACCATGTCGGGTATGGAGGGCATCTTGGCCTTCTCAATCTTGCCCTTCATCATGCTTGTGGTCAAGGCGGTCATTCCAGGTATCATGCCTAGTATGTTAGGCATCGGCAGGCCAGGGTTGCCCACGGAAGCCACCTTGAGCGAGCCCACCGTCTTCCTGCTTATGGAGTTCATGCCCCAGAAAGTGAAGAACATATGGACATCCTTACCCATAGTCGCCCCCGTGGTCGCGATCATAAATGCTGGATAGACCATATCGAGCGTTCCCTTTGACAGGATGATGAGTAGTTTCGAGCTAGTCTGGATTCTTTCTTCTGTCTTTTCGGCTTGCGTCACTGTCATCGAACTCACTGCGGATATTAGGACCTTCTAATATTCTAATAAGCGTTAGGTCCTTACGCATGGCATGATATATTATGTAAATAAAACACATCATACGATTCTGTTCTTTCCCTCGACATGAAGAAGTGGCTCTAATGCAAGGCTCAAATAGGGCCAGATGATCTGTCCCATATTTAAAATAGGTCATCGGCCGTGGAAGAAGTTCAAAAAGCAATCGACCTGCGCAGAGATACGGTGACACTGCCCACCGAAGAGATGTTGGAGGCCATTAAGCGAGCCCCCTTGGGTGACGACGTCTATGGTGAAGACCCTACAGCAAATAAACTCGAAGAGATGGCTGCCGATAGGATGGGGGAAGAGGCTGCCTTGTTGGTCACCAGTGGGACTCAAGCTAACCTCATTTCGGTCATGAGTAACACCAAGCGGGGAGATTCAGTCATACTCGAGTATGACGGAATCTCATATGTTCTGGTATGAAGTGGGTGGCCTATCGGCCGTAGCAGGAGTCTTGCCATGGACCATTAATGGTCATTCGGGGGCTCTTGACCCAGCTGATGTCGAAGCCACCATAAGGCCGAACAACATCCACTTCCCAGACACGACCTTGGTGTGTATAGAGAATACGAATAACAGAGCGGGTGGAACCATTATAATGCCTGAGCAGATTAAGGCGATCAACGACGTCACAAGAGCGCATAACGTCAAGGTCTACATGGATGAAGCACGCATCTTCAATGCATCAATAGCGCTTCGATGTGATGTAAAAGAATTCTCGCGCCATGTGGACAACCTGATGTTCTGTCTCTCCAAGGAACTCAGCTGCCCAGTAGGATCGCTCATAGTTGGAGAACAAGGATTTATTGACAGAGCTCGTAAGGTCAGAAAGATGCTCAGAGGTGGCATGAGACGGGCGGGAGTAATCGCGGCTCCAGGTATAATTGCGCTAGAGAAGATGATTGATTGCCTTGCAGAGGACCACGCGAACGCCCGTCTCTTGGCCGAAGGGCTAACAGGGGTAGATGGTATTGAAGTTCATATGAATGCGGTCCAAACTAACATATTTCTATTTAGCGTTGAAAATCTGAGTACAACGGCAGAACGGTTCATCGACGGTCTGAATAGGAAGGGCCTGCTGGTCAGCTCTATGGAAAAGTACACGATCAGGTTAGTCACACACGGGGGCGTCGAAAAGGAGGACGTTAGGAAGGCGTTGTCGATCTTGCATGAAGTAGCCCAAGGCTTCAACCGCTAGGAACGTCGGTCCGGCCCACTGCCATCTGAAAAGGTGAACGTGAATTGGACAACCCGGGCGGCGTAATGAATTCACAAAGTCGTTAAGTCTATGGCCTAGCTTCAGGAAAGAGGAATGCAGCCAAAGCACAGGAAAACGACAGCAAGTTTAGACGGATGGACGACTTTTTCTGTCACCCTGCCCGCCCAAGCAGCTTGTAACGACTATGATTGTTTATTTAGCTTTATCTTATTGATGTCCGAGGCGAATTAGGGGCATAAAGTTGGAGTATAAAGAATTCGGAAAATCGAAGTTCAAAGTATCGGCCATAGGCATGGGGACATATTATGACGTAATGTCCATAATCGGATCGAAGACAGTACGATATTATCGTGGTAAAGGTGAGAAGATTGCGGCACTCAGGAAAGGCATAGAGATGGGCATCAATTTGATCGACACGGCTGAGATTTACTGTACCGAAGACTTGGTGGGCGATGCCGTCAAGAACTTTAAGCGAGATGAGCTCTTCATAGCAACTAAGGTTTGGCCTAGCCATTTGAGGTACGATGATTTACTGGCCGCGGCTGACAGGAGCTTGAAGAAGCTCAGATGTTCGTACATCGACCTTTACCAGATACACTGGCCCAGTTCAAGAGTCCCTATCACGGAAACGATGAAAGCCATGGAGAAACTGATAGATGAGGGTAAGGTCCGATATGTGGGCGTAAGTAACTTCTCACTTCCACAGATGATTGAAGCACAGGAAGCCCTCTCGAAATACGACCTGGTGTCGAGCCAAGTGGAATATAACCTGCTGGTCAGGGACGTTGAAAAGGGCCTGCTGCAATACTGTAACAATAATGATATCGCTATACTAGCTTATCGCCCAATCGCCCACGGTGCCCTATCTAAGCCAAGAGGCTCTCTCCGTAAAGAGATGGAAGCCATATCGAAAGAACACGGAGGCAAGTCTCCGGCCCAGATCGCGTTGAATTGGCTACTTAGTCGTAGTAGGATGATCTTCCCAATTCCGAGGGCATCCAAACCAGCACGGGTCATCGAGAATGTTGGAGGAGTAGGTTGGACCCTAAGCCAGGAAGAGGTCCTGAGACTGATGGAAGCAGTCAACAAGGTGTGAGTATAGCCAGACGAGAATTACAAGGAGAAATTGGCTAGAGATGATTACTGCAAGACCTTTTAAGTCTTGGTGTAAGAAGATAACCATGCTCGTTTCGTATCTTGCGCTTGCTGTATGACCCTCTTGAAAGGGATGAAAGATGGCTCACCTCTCGATAGGAGTCGGAATGAGGAGTAAAATGACAATTGCGTCATCCAAAGGCACGATCACAGTGCCCGCAAAGGTGATGATGACTCACTGAGACCTAATTCATGAGGCATTTAGGGGTTACCTGTTTCGGAATTGGTAATAAGTTCTTCATAAGCATGAATGAAGTCCTTCGCAAACGCGTCAGCTAGTTTCTCGGTCCCTCTGTGTCTTCCGCTTTGACTCCTCAGATGATGGTAGAATTCGTGAAGGATGACGAAGGGCTCCCAAAGATGCTCCCCTTGCGAAACATATATGGTCCTGCGTTTTAGCACGTATACAGCTGCCGCTCTCTTCATACCCTTTACTGTTCCAACGCTGAGTTTGGGGGCATCGACATGGAAAGCCTCGCTGAGAAGTTCCATTGCTTCTTCGGTACGCCGTGAAAGGATGAGATACACAATCTGGGCCTTTGTCCACCGGTCGAATCGCCCTGACATAATAACAATCAGGACGGAGTGCCCATATTAGCTTACTGGGATAGATTCACGGTGGGATAGATTCACGGCTTGATTTCAAACGAACGTGATGGACGGCGTTCTACCCATCACACGTGATGGGTTGACTCGTCTAGGCGGCAGTGCCAACGACGGTTAGCCATAATGTGGAGCCTGGTTCATCCCCTTAGGCCGTCTTTATCCTTTGTCATCCGTTAGGAGCTTCGTATCTTCCCGTGGCACTAGTTTATGTGATGGGCGTAAACGGATAATGGTCGTTATCAGAACTGCTGTTTTGCGAACGATTAGGAAGTTTCGAGCCTGCTCTTGAGCACGGTTACCAGTTCTTGTGGGATGGGCACCGCCTTGGATTCGACCGAACTGGCAGCGACTACGACGGAGTATCCTTCGGCGGCGAGCTTTCCTTCCGAGATATTATGAATCTTGAATTCGTAACGAATGGCCTTTTCCGTCAACACCGAGGCGTGAAGCTCGACATCGATTACATCATTGAGCTTACAGGGATGCAGGTACCTACAATGAGCTTCCACCCTAGGGAACCAGACTTGATATTTGGTACCCAGAGAAAGCATATCGAGGCCAAGGGTGTTGAAGAGCTCCTGTTCCGCCCTTTCAAAATACCTGAAGTAGTTAGAGAAATGCGCCACTTGGGCCGCGTCCGTATCCACCCAAGCCACTCTAGTCCGGTAAGTAAATGCGACCACGTTCTAGTCGAGGAGGAAGTCCCCTATAACCTGCTCTTCGCCTACAAGACATGCGGGGTGACCGGCCATATTTCGAATCAAATGATTTGTAAGAAAGCAACAATGATTATATGATTCATATTAAGCACGATCAAAATACCTTCGGCACAGCCGCTGTCGTTAAACACATAAATACCTAGGGCAATCTTACACGACGCACTAGAGGTCGTGGAGGTAGAATCGTGAGAGGCGATTTAGTTTATCGGTCGTCGCCTTAGTACCTTCCCAAGCTTAACGTCTTTCCTTCCTCCGTTCTCTTGCATCGGACATGGTTGCGGGAGGTATGTATCTTGAGCCTTCCATCGGAGATAATCGTCATGAAGTTCGGTGGGTCGGTCTTGGAGGACGAAAAGAGCATGGCTAGGGCAGCTGCTTTGGTGAATAACGCTCAACGTAAGGGGTTTGGCGTCGTTGTAGTGGTTTCGGCAATGAAAGGTGTGACCGATCGGTTGCTGTCGATGTCGAAAAAATTGAATCCTAATGCATCACCACGGATGCTAGATGACGTCCTGTCGGTGGGCGAAAGAACAAGCGCTAGGCTTTTTGCAACAGCTTTGGCAGCTTACGACATAGAAGCCGAAGTGATCGACCCCGATTCTCGTTATTGGCCTATAGTCACTGACTCAAGACATCAGGACGCAAGTCCTATCGTGGAAGAGACGAAAAGGAAGTCCGCGGAGTTAGTGCTTCCACTCTTGAGGGAAGGTAAGGTGCCCGTGATATGTGGGTTCGTCGGGAGGGCTGCCAACGGAGACGTGACAACCTTAGGGAGGGGTGGCAGCGACACCACCGCCGTATTGCTTGGAAGTAGCTTGGGAGCGAAGGAAGTGATATTGATCAAGGATGTGGAAGGCGTGTTCTCAAGCGATCCCGACCGTGTGTCAGACCCAAGGTTAGTTGAGGAATTGTGGGGCGAAGAAGCCAGCCTGTTGGCGAGTGGAGGAGCCAAGTTCCTGCATAGTAAGGCATTAAAGTACAAGTCGGACAATTTGAAGATTAGAGTGACAAGTATTGAGCGAGTGGACTCCGGTACGGTCATACATGGTGAGCTTCCTGACTTACAGCTAGAGGTTCACCCGGAAGAAGTCACGATGTTAACGATCGTGGGAGTGACCTCTCCTCGTGACTGCCTTACTGTCGTCCATGAAATGATAGAAGCTTCGAAAGCGACGTTGTTGACGATGTCTTTTGAAGCTACTTCGATCCTGTTATACGTTGCTGGCGGTAACAATCCGCTAGAAACTATCCATAACGCGATGGTAGGCAGAGGATTGGGGAAAGCCGTTTCGTCTTACGAGGGCCTGACTATGATAGCCGTTAAGGGCAGCGGCCTTGAAACACAACCTGGCCTAATACAAAGAGTGACTCAGCCTTTGGCCCGAGCTGGTGTAAATGTATATGGAATGGTCACGATCTCCTCATCAATTCGCGTTTTTGTTTCTTCGGAAAAGGCAATCGAAGCAGCGGAGATGATTAAGTCGGCGTTGTTGGTGGATAAATGATGAAGAGATCGACTACGGGGTCGCCCCGGGCAACGGAAGCCATGAACCGAAAGTTAGCCAAGACGCCAAGTTTACGCCAGCAGTGTCAATTGAGCGTGTTAATCGGAAATGAGTTGGCTGGTTGTAGATGTGGTGGACTCATGAATTTGACATGTGTCAGTCCTCTGTTTGATGAAGGTCAAATCGGGTCCTCACGAACGTTAGGGGGAATGCCGCGAGAGCCATGGCTTTCCACGGCGCCAAGGTTCCTTATGATGCTTCGGGAGGAAACGGATAAGGTTCAGCTGCCGTTGAATGGTATGTTGGATTCCGTACTGAGGACGAATCAAATGCCATGGAGAATGGGAAAGGAATTGAACGATCTGTGTCTTCGGTTCGCTCTGCCTTCCCCCTGTCTAGCACAGTCAGAAGAAGAACGGGGTCAACAATCCAAAATGAAGCCTGCTGAGGCATTTGGCAATCTAAGGTGAGAAAATGGTATTTGGAAAGCAAGTTAGGTTATCGAGGTTAACCGAATTGGGGAAGATGGTGTGTGTTCCCCTGGATCACGGATTTACGAATGGTCCGATCAAAGGAATCGAAGACCCTGAGGCAACCGTTCGTGAACTCGAAAAAGAAAGGGTGACAGCCATCTTAGCACACAAAGGTATAATCAAGTCCTTAGTTCGGCCTCCTGCTACGGGGATTATACTCCACCTTTCCGCCAGCACAACTCTAGGACCCTCCCCTAACAGGAAACTACTGATTTCGTCCGTGGAGGAAGGTCTCAGACTAGGGGTGGACGGCATTTCGATACACATCAATGTGGGGTCGAAGGAGGAACCTGAAATGCTACAGCAATTAGGACAAGTAGCAGACACCTGTGATGAATATCAGATGCCCCTGTTGGCTATGATGTACCCTAGAGGGGAATTGGTCAAGAATGCAGAAGATCCTGAAGTTGTGGCACATGCGGCACGCATAGGAGCTGAGGCCGGTGCTGACGTGGTTAAGACGATTTACACAGGCCAAGAGGCCACGTTCAGAAGTGTGGTCAGACGGTGCCCAGTACCTGTGGTAATAGCAGGAGGGCCCAGGGCCGAAAGCGACTTGGATGTCTTGCGGATGGCCGAGGGAGCGATAAGGGCAGGAGCTATGGGCGTTACTTTCGGCAGGAACGTGTTCCAACACGAAAGTCCTAGATTGATGGTCAGAGCTCTGCGTAGAGTTGTCATAGAAGGGATACCGGCTGCCAAGGCCGTAGAGGTCCTAAGAGTTGGATCTGGCTAACCGAGAAATCGTGTTGGACTTGTCATCAGGTCCAGCTGACGATTCTTTGCTCAAAGAGGCGAAGCTGCTCGGTGTCAAGAGAGTATTAAGCAGGGGGGCCTTTCCAAGGAATGTAGACCTAAGTGATTTCACCAGAATAGAGGTGTTGGATAAAGGCTCGCCAGTCCGGACGGACGAGAATTTGGAGCGCGCTCAGTGGGTGAACGTCAGAGGGCCTGATGATGTCAAAACGACCATTGAGGCGGCCAAGAATGGTGGTCTATTCGTTGTTCAGTGCGAAGATTGGAAAGTAATTCCACTAGAGAACCTTATTGCTGAGTTTCATAGGACCGATGCGAAGCTGTATGCGTCAGTAACGGAACCGTCTGAAGTCGAACTCAATTTCTCAATTCTCGAGAAAGGGGTGGACGGAGTAGTTATTCCCATTTCGATACTAGATCGAGCCAAGAACGTGTTGAGCAACTTGATGCAAAAGCCCGTTTTTCATCTAGCGATAGTCAAGATCACTAGAGTGGTGGACGTAGGCTTGGGTGACCGAGTCTGTGTGGACACGGCGTCTTCGTTGGCCTTGGGCGAAGGATTGCTCGTAGGAAGCACGTCAAGGTGTTTCTTCTTGATCCATGGAGAGACAATACCATCGGCTTACATCCCAACCAGGCCGTTCAGGATCAACGCCGGAGCCATACACAGCTATGTGATAACAACCGACGGTCGAACTAAGTACCTTTCAGAATTGAAGAGCGGAGATGTGGTGCCCGTGGTGTCGGCGGAAGGGGTTTCCCGCGAAGTCGTAGTGGGACGCATAAAGATTGAACGCAGGCCTCTCGTCATGATAACCGGTCGGACTGGCGATGTGGAGGGATCCGTCTTCTTACAGAAGGCGGAAACGGTACGACTAGTAAGAGCCGACGGAGGAGCAGTATCGGTGACAGATCTGCAGGAAGGGCAGGAAGTGTTAGCGCATGTGGGTGCTGCGTTTGGGCGCCATTTCGGCGGTGAGGTCGAAGAATTCGTGGTAGAAAAATGAAAGTAAACAAACGCATGCCCATTGACGATAGCAGCCTGCGGCCAAGCGAACGAATCTGTGCAACGGTGGCGGAACCAAATGTGCGGTCGATGAGGAAAGAAGGCGAAAGGGCCCTGCGTGAAGGCGCTCACTTGGTTGAATTCAGGATAGACTACCTGAGGAATGTTTCGGAGAGCGAGGCATTGGACGGCCTATCACCATACTCTGACCGTGGCGTCATAACAATTAAGCCTAGAACACAAGGAGGCCTGTATTCGGGCTCTGAAGAAGAGTTATGTCGATCGATTGAAAAATGGGCTTCAATCAGACCCGCCTATATCGATGTGGATGCGGCTTTCGTTCATGTTCGTCCTGAAATTCTGGGCAAGATTAGGGGGGAAAGTGTAAGAACGATCATATCTTGGCACGACTTTGCGTCTACCGCATCCACCCGAATGCTATTACAAAATGCGGAAGAGGCATTGAATATAGGGGACGTCGCCAAGATTGTATCTACCGCAAGAAGCTTGGAAGACAACGCCAAGATATTGCGGTTATACGGGCAAGTGACGAGCCCGCATCGTCTAGTTGCCTTCTGTATGGGATTTAGGGGTCAGATATCGAGGGTTTTGTGCCTGCCTTTGGGGAGCCCTTTCACTTATGCGTACGCTGGCAGAACTCGGGCAGCCCCTGGTCAGCCCAGCTTGAATGCTCTAAGAGAGGTGTTAAAAGCGATTGAATGAACTTGAGAAGTCGGAAAGAGATTTCTACGTGTTGATGGGAAGGCACACTTCCGCCTCCCCTTCGCCTGCGATGATGAACGCGGGTTTCGAGGCCCTGTCAATTAAGGCCGAATACAGACAGATGGATATCAAAGAAGAGTCTTTGGAATCGAGAGTATTGGCGTTGAAGGCGCTGGGTGTAAACGGAATGAATATCACCGCACCATACAAATGTAGAATCGTCGACATGCTGGACGATTTGGAAGGTGTTGCGGTCGATATCAGAGCCGTGAACACGGTCAAAAGGGCAGGAAGGAAGCTAATCGGTTACAACACCGACATAGATGGAGTGCTGGGACCCTTGCGAGAAGGATGCCCAAGGTTGGCACCACGTTCGGCGATAGTGCTCGGGGCAGGTGGCGCGGCGCGTGCTTTCGTTGCAGCCATGCACGACATGAAATGCCAGAAAGTATTGGTGCTTGTCCGAGAGCCCAGTCGTACGACACGCTTTTTCAATGATATGACTGGTGCCTTTCCTGACCTTGATTTTTTATTGGGTGGGTTGAATCAGAGTCTGACTGATGCCATCGGCCGTGTAGATATACTGTTCAATGCCACACCTCTTGTCAATTTCAGCCCCCGAGTTCCAATCAGCATCGCCGATGCGCTAAGCAGGAAACCGGTCGTATTTGACGCTGTATATAATCCCATAGAAACGGGTCTCATTACAGAAGCTAGAGCAAATCAATGCAAGGTGATACATGGCTATCAGATGCTTGTAGCTCAAGGCGCCGCCTCATTTGAAATCTGGACAGGGAAGAAAGCTCCGGTTGAGTTGATGCGGCATGCTGTATTGAATTTCTTACGGGGTGGATGCCGCACTTGAAAGGAGAAGGTCTTGCGTATGGTGCAGTTAGCCTAGTGAATGCCCTAGCGACAGGGAAAGGGGCCACCATAAGTGTGGACCTTAAGACTGTGGCTCGTGTAGAACTGGTTCAAGGCGATTCGTGGTGGAAGGTGAACATAAACAAAAGGCCTGCCCAGTCGCCTCTGGCAGTAGAGACAGTGCATGGAGCTCTACGTCTGGTTGGGGAGGATCCAGATGAGTGGGGAGGTAGAATCGATATTACTTCGGACATACCTGTAGCTAAGGGGTTGAAGGGTTCTTCGTCCTCTTCGGTGGCCATTTGTCTGGCTACCTTATCGGCCAAAGGAGTAAAGAAATTCGAAGTCCACGACGTTCTAGGGTGCAGCGTCGAAGCTTCACTGGTCAGCGGTGCCAGCCTGACGGGTGCGTTGGATGACGCTGCTTCTTGTTTGTTGGGGGGCATCAACCATGTGGACAACCTCCGCAGGATTGTCTTGAGTTCACGACATGTCGAGGATAGGAAGGCCGTGATCATCAAAGTGCCCCGAATGCGAAATAGAAGAAAATTCCTTGATGGTGAGCTGACAAAGAGTCTGTCTGTGCTGGCTTCACGTTCGTTCGACATGAGCTACAGAGGTGACTTCTGGCAGGCTATGACATTGAACGGATTGATCTTTTCGTCCCTTCTTGGTTATGACACGAGACCTGCGCTTCAAGCCCTCAAGCACGGCGCACTGGGAGCCGGTCTTTCAGGCACGGGTCCATCTGTGGCTGCGATTTTCGATGTCGATAAGCTGGACCGGGCACAAGAACTCAAGACGGACTGGGGCGCAGATGGAAGCACGGTCATCGAAACGAGAACTAACAACGAGGAAGGGAAGATGGTTGCCATTGAGTAGAGTGAGATTGTCTTTACCGAAGGGGAGACTGAAAGGTCATGTCGAAGCACCCCCTAGTAAGAGCTACACTCACAGAGCGATTCTTGCAGCAGCCTTGTCTGATGGCGTGTCGAAAGTAGAAGCACCTTTAGTTTCGCGTGACACGAACGCGACCATCACGGCCTGCAAGGCTTTCGGCGCGACGGTGGAAAGAGGAGAGGACCGGCTTGTTATTTCTGGAACACGACCACGGACGCCCGACGACGTCATAAATGTGGAGAATTCGGGCACCACACTGAGGCTACTGACTTCTGTGCTTACTTTGGTTGAGAATGGTTATTCCATAATCACGGGAGATTCAAGCTTGAGGAACAGACCCATGCAGCCACTGCTGGACACCCTTGGCGGATTGGGCGGTCAAGCATTTTCGGCCCGTGACAATGGATGTGCTCCCATCATCATAAGAGGTGGAGGGCTTCGCGGCGGCGAAGCAAAGATCGATGGCAGCACGTCGTCTCAATTCATTTCATCTATCTTGATGTCGGCTCCTTTGGCCAAGGAAGACTTGACGCTGCAGGTCGTGGACGCTGCTTCGAAGCCTTACATCGACGCGACTATTTCGGTAATGGAAGACTTCGGAGTGCATGTATCAAGAGAACGCTATGAGAAGTTCTGGATTAAGGCGGGTCAGAATTATACACACACCGTGTTCCGCGTACCAGGAGATTTCAGCGCGGCTGCGTTTCTGGTGGCCGGAGTGACAATGATGGGCGGAGAAATTGAGCTAGGAGGAGTGGACTTTACAAGACCACAGGGTGATGTAAGAATTATATCGATCCTTAAAAGCATGGGGGCAGACGTGCAAGTCGGTTCTTCGAGCATACGTGCATCTTCTTCGGGAGACAAGCTGGAAGGAGGCCGTTTTGATTTGAGCGATAATCCGGACCTATTGCCCGTCTTGGCCGTATTGAGCTTACAATGTAAGTCGACCGTCGAAATCGTAAGAGTCGGGCACGCGAGGTTCAAGGAGACCGACAGGATTGCTGTGCTGGCTACAGAGCTCAACAAGCTAGGGGTCTCCGTGCAGGAAAAAGTTGATGGTTTGGTCATATTACCCACTAAAGACGTTAAGCCTGCGGTCTTGGACTCACACGGAGACCATAGAATGTTGATGGCGTTCTCATTAGCGTCCATGTTTACGGGTGGAAAATGCGCTGTGGAAGGGGTTGAAAGCTTTGATGTTTCTTATCCGACCTTCTTTGCTGACCTTGCTAGCCTAGGAGCCAACATCGATATGGGTAGAAGTGAACCATGACAGGGAATATCATTGGTGAAAGGCTGATACTGGTTAGCTTCGGCGAGAGTCACGGGAAGTGCATTGGCGCCGTCGTAGAGGGGGTGCCGGCTGGGTTGAGCTTGGCCGAGGATGACGTACAAAGGGAACTGGACTTACGCCGACCAGGGCAATCTTTGATCGTTTCTCAACGGAGAGAAACTGATCAAGTCGAGATCCTCTCTGGAGTTTTTCAGAATTACACAACTGGGGCGCCCATAGCGATGATAGTCCGTAACGAAGACAAAGACTCAAGTGCATACAAGGATATTTCTCACCAGCCCCGACCCGGACACGCTGACTTGGTCGCCAGACAAAAGTATGGTGGGTTCAATGACTGGAGGGGGGGAGGCAGGTTCTCCGGCCGAATCACGGTTTCTTTCGTAATGGGCGGAGCTATAGCGAAGAAGTTGCTTCATGAATGCTTGGGCGTTCAAGTGATGGCCTACAGCTCTGAAATAGGAGGTGTATCGGCTAGTAGCGTAGCAATTGAAGATGTGATAAAAAAGCGATATTCCAACGAAGTAAGATGTCCCGATTCCGAAGCGGCCAAAGACATGATTCAAAAGATTCGGATGGCTAAGCAAGAAGGGGATAGCCTGGGTGGAGTGGTCGAATGCATAGCTCTAAACGTACCAACGGGACTAGGGGAACCCGTTTTCTCGTCGCTCGACTCCGATTTGGCCAGAATCATTCTGTCGATCCCCGCGGTAAAAGGGGTGGAATTCGGGTCAGGGTTCCGGGCGGCTAAGCTTAAAGGCTCCGAGAATAACGATCAATATGCTTTCTCGAAGGGCATGATAATGCCCACTTCCAACAACGCCGGTGGAATACTTGGAGGCCTCTCCAACGGCCAACCCTTACGTCTGAGAGTGGGTTTCAAACCAGCCTCCTCTATCGCCAAGAAACAACGAACGGTGGACTTGGACACGAACGAAGAAGTCGAACTCGTTGTGGCTGGGAGACACGACCCGACAGTAGTACCTAGAGCGGTCCCGGTCGTAGAAAGCGTCGTGGCTTTCACATTGGCTGACCACGCCATCAGAGCCGGTCTCATTCCGCCCGTTCTGAAAAGGTGATGCTATGAAAAGGAGAACGAACGACGTTGACGAACTGGAACGATTGCGTATTGAAATGCTTAGAACGACGAAGACCATCATCGAGGGCGTGACCCAGAGGAATTTGCTAGCGTTGAAGATCGGTGAAATCAAGGAAAGGTTAACTTTGCCAATAGAAGACAAGGCCGTAGAAGAGGCTCTCGTACATCAGACACTGAAAGAATGCGAGAAACGGGGTCTGCCCTTGGACGTGGGAAGAAGTTTGCTGTCCGTTTTGATGGCGGAATCTAAACGAATCCAGAAAGAGCGGCTATCCCATAAACAAGACCGTTTAAAGCGTAGGCGGATAGGGAAGCGGAGTACGAAGAACATAGCTGCCGTCATAGGGTGTTCAGGAGTCATGGGTTCTCTGTTTACCAGACTTTTCATCGAATTGAATTTTATGGTGCGTGGGGCCGACCCACGACGCCCACAATATAGACGTCGTAACTTTAGGTACTATAAATCGAATTCCGTGGCAGTTAAGGGTGCTGAAGTAGTGCTCATTGCCACGCCAATGGACGTCACGCAGCGTGTAGTAAAAGAAATTCAGGGAGTCCTTAAGAAAGGATGTGTCGTGGCGGAGATCTCTTCAGTCAAGGGCGACTTGCATAGGACACTTGAGGAACTGGCTGAAAGGGGCAACATAACTTGCCTCTCCGTCCACCCTTTATTCGGACCTTTTGTTGATTCGTTGAACGGGACGAAGTTCGTGATGATTCCAGTGGTTGATGCTAACAAGGAGGCTTCTTTATGTAGACGGATCTTTCCCGGTGCAGAGATTATTACGATGGGGCAGCAAGAACACGACAAAGCGATGGCATTGATGCTGTCCCTTGTCCACGCGGTGAACATCGCTTTCTGTAAGACGTTGACGAGTTATATGCAACCACGTGAGTTCGAGCGATTGGCTTCGCCCATGGCGACCGTCCAGTTCGCTTTGGGCGCAGGCGTAATATCACAAGATCCGAAACTGTGTGCACAAATACAGACGCGCAATAAGGCCACATCCGTTGTGACTGATGCATTCCTAGAGAACTTGAAACGATTGTCGCAATATGTTAAGGCCGAGGATGACAAATCCATTGAAGATATCATTGTAACGCTACGAAAAACCTTTGGCGAACGGATCAAGCCGGAAGAAGTGATGTCAAGAATTTACCAGGCAGCAGGGACGATCGCGCCCACGCTCTAGAGAAGTCGAAAGCATGCTCACCGCAGGAAAGCGGTTAAAAATACCATCAAAGACGAAGGCTGTTGCTACGAGCAGCCTTTTTGGATAAGAAGGTCACATACCGTACCTTGTTTTCTGACGAATCTGTGATAATCGATAGCCCGTCGTGGCGCCTTTGACGTCCTCAGGTTCCAAGATTGATTCGCTGCTCCAGGCTAAGAACGGCGTGTTTGTCATTTGTAATGTCTTCTTCTGCGGGAGGGGTCAGCCCCTCGAGATTTGACTTCAAAGGATGTGTCTCCTTATATGACCTACGACGTTAAAGTATCGTGCTAGGAACACTTTCACAACGTTGGGACGAAATGATTGCTTTAATAGACAAGATTGACGACGTGGATCTTGAAGATGGGGCGGGGCAAATTCTATCCGAATTGATCAAATTGATCGACGAGCGGGTTGACCAGAACGACATAATAGACAAACAGGATTTGAAGAATGCCGTTACTCATTTGATGAAGCGTAATGGAAATTCGGACGACATAGAAACTTGGATCGATGGTCTCTTAGCTGCCCTCAGACTGTTGTCGATGGGACACTACAGGAGCCTGTTGATCGAAGAGAGGGAAAGGGTGGGACGTATCGATTGCCGCATAGAAGCCATGAAAAGATTCCGTAAACGTGTTATTGGTGGAGACGGTAGGGAAGCGCCATTCATGTAGTTTCAAGAGGGCTTTTGAATGAGCGAAATACCACAAACGAACAAAGCCCTTATCTTATGGCTTTTAAGCGTTCGACGACCCTGTAGTCGGAATAGGGATGAACTTGATCGAAGGCGCCGATCCTCTTCAAGATAGTGGGCTTCAGTCGTTCGTCAATCTCGTATCCTATGCAACGTCTCCCTAATTCCGCTGCAACTTTCATTGTGGTGCCTGTGCCTAGGAAGGGGTCGAGCACTGTATCTCCCTTGACTGAAAACATCCGTATCAAGCGTCTAGGTATCTCTTCAGGAAAGGAAGCTGTCCTTCTTCCTATCACGTCGGAAGCCTGTGGAGCGCCGCGAATCTGCCACACTTGACTGAACCAGACATCTCTGTCCGCTTTGCTGAACATACTAGCGTAGCGTTTCTTGTCCCTAGGTGCAAACTTCCTGGGCCCTCCTTTCCTGAAAATTAAGATGTGCTCCAAGTCTAGAGTCACATATGCGTTGGTAGGCAGGAAGCCAGACCCCAAGAAGGCATTAGGCTTGTTTGTAGGCTTCTTCCACACTATATAAGGAAGCGTCTGAAAGCCGATTTCCTCGAGTATTTCAATCGTCCTGGAATGATTTGAAAACAGCCTGAAGTTGCCGCCGATGGACCTCGTGGCATCGCCTATGTTAATGCAGATCAAACCGCCGTAACACAGGACCCTATAGCATTCCTTCCAGACGAAGGCCAAGTTTTCGTGCATCATCCTGTAGACGGATAATGTCATACGGAGGTCAAGATGATGACCTACGTCGGTTTTGCCAGTCCAAATGGCGCGAATGCGCGGGTCCATTCTCTTGAATAATGTGTCCCACATCTCGATCATAGGATAAGGTGGAGAAGTGACGACTAATTGTATGGATGAATCTTTGATCTCCGGCATGAAGCGCGAGTCGCCAAGAACCAACAGATGTTTTGTAGTCATGCGGAAGCCACCTTGGAGTGACGCTAAATGTATCAGGGCGGGGCCTAATAATCGTTCGACTGGCGGCAAACGACGAACTATATCAACTGACTATCATGGTTTTCAGATCTCTGAGCACTTCCTCGGAATGATTGCCGGGGTCCACTTGTGGATAGATCTTAGCTATTCTGCCCTTGGGGTCAATTATGAATGTGACCCGGCGCATGGATTTGAAGAACCCGTTTCTTAGGGCCCCCAGCTTGGTCCCCAAAACGCCCTCGGAGTCGCTTAACAGAGGAAAGTTCAGGCCGTACTTGGTGGTGAACTTCTGGTGACTTCTTATGCTGTCAGTGCTTACTCCTACAACCTCGGCCCCCAAGGCCCTTATTTCCTTTATGGAATCTCTGAAATTGCAGGCTTCCTTGGTGCACCCGGGCGTATCGTCACGAGGGTAGAAGTATAGGACAACCCATTTGCCTTTATAGCTGGAGAGCTTGACCGTCCCTGGCCCCGGATGGACTTCGAGCTCGGCTTCAGGTAGGGGGTCTCCGACGTTGAGCTTAATCTGGGTCAAACTCCATCACTTCACGACTGCGAGCTCTTCTTCGAGCGCCTGATAGTCTGGTTCGACCCCCGGTTGAGGGGCGACCCATTGGTACTTTATTAGGCCGTTCCTGTCGACTATGAAGACGGACCTCTGAGCGACCGTATAACCTTTCAATCCAGCAAAGTTTGGCAGTTCTACGCCGTAGGAAGCGATGGTGGAGCGGTTGTAGTCGCTTAGGAGGGGGAAGGTAAGTCCGTTCTTCTCGGTAAACCCCTTTAGCGTCCAAGGGTCGTTTACGCTGATGCCAACCACCTGTGCGCTCAACCCACCAAGCTTGGAGATGGAGTCCCTGAGTGTACACATTTCGTGTGTGCAGACAGTGGTAAAGGCTCCCGGAAAGAAAGCGAGAAGCACGTTGCCTTTCTGGTGAAATTCATGAAGTGTCCTCTGTTTCATGTTTTGGTCTATCAACGTGAAGTCGGGGGCTCTTTCACCTATTGAGAGCTTCATGATAATCGATCGACACCCCGTTGCTTTTAGCTATTAACTTAGCTAAAGATCTTGCCCCGGACGCTCTCTTTGGAACAATGAGAGTCACAGTTCGTGTGGCCATCAAGAACGAAAATGTCAACTTGGGAAGATTTTGATTCCATTAGGAAGAGCGTTCCTGCTGCATGTTTCTCGATGATCGAAGTCAGGCAAGTCAGAGCGAGAAAAAACAGGAATCGTTAACTATTCCATATAGCGCGTTAGAATCCTCGACAAATCCTGAAGAAATGAAATCAAACAGGACTACTTTTCCAGCGCTGTCTACCGCGGTCTTCCTAAGCCCATTTGAATTCTCCGAATCATCTCGTGCTTTCTCTGTTATGCGGAAAAATCAAGATCAAGCGAGCTCATCCGCGGGCCTTAACCTGCATCATATAGCCCAACGTAGCACGTCCTTGTACCCCTATAAAGTAGACTCCGTTGGGCGGTTCCGTGTAACCTTTATTCGTAACATTGTTGTTCAAAAGAAAGGATTCCCAACACTGGTCCATTCGACCGCTTCCGCATAAAGGCTTTTCCATTACGCCTGAGTTGATTGATGGCGCGCAGCAAACCGGAGAAATTGGCAGTGCGGCTTAGCAAGAACTAAATAGCACACTGACAGGACAGTCCAAATGACGAATTCGATGGAAGAAGGTAACCTTAGAACCCGAAGTTTTGCGTATGGACCAAAGTTGGCTTGGGGTATTATCGGGCTTATCGGTGTCATAGTGGCTCTGTTCGTCGGATGGACTTATTTGGAATGGTCCATTTATCAGCACATGTACTCTCTGAAGGCGGGGCTCGACTGGTTCGGAATTGTCTTCTATCATAACTACACTTTCATCGCCGGAGCCCTCTTTTCCCTGTTATTGATCAATCCTAAGGTCGGGCATAGCGATTTTTGGCGCCTCGTCGGCGTCTTCATAAGGAGCTCCATGGTGGTTCGTCGTTCTCCAGAGTTTGAAGGCGAAGCACCGGTTTACGAGCCTATACGAATGCCTCACCCGGGTAAGTGGATGTGGGGGCTTTGGCAGGTCGTTAAGTGGGCTGCAGGCTTCGCCTTTTTCGTGAATAATGGAGGACTTGTGTACATTGGTAATGTCATGAATCCCATAATGATGCTAACGATGGGTATTGGTAGTTGGTCTGACGTGCTGAGGGTGTTTCTCCTTCCTATGTTCCCAGCTTCAGGAACCGAATTGGTCTACCTCATGCCAACCTTGGAGGTAGAGTACAGGGTCCTCTACATAGTGATCTGGAGCTTTTTGGCTATCTTCGCACTCAGGATGATCCTACGTCTGCTAGCCAACCTAGGGGTAAGGACCAGCGACGTCTGGCTTCGGAACTTCTTGGCATTCGCTGCCGCCGTCCTGCTCTCTTTTGTTTTGGGAGCTCCATACTGGTTGATGAATGCGGCTACTCCGTACTTGTATGGCATCCTTTGGACACTTGTGGCTTCGACCCTTCTGGGATGGTTGTATCTTAAGGTGACTGGAAAGAAGGTCTTGGAGACTCCACGGCAAAGGAGGACCTTGGTCAAAGGAGCCGGCATCGCTTTGGCTTTGGCATTAATAATACAGGTGGGGGGATTGGCTTTCCTGTACTTTAACTGGAACAACATGTATCTTGATTATGAATGGTATCCCCAGACGCAGAAACAGATAACTGTAACCAGATGGTCGGCGGGTTTGGACGGCATAAAGGTCAACTCTTTGACGAGTTTGCCCACTAGTAACGCCACGACGACTCTTGGCGTGGTTAGGCAGTGGGATCAACAGGCCGCCGCGGTGACGATGACCAAAGCTATAGGTGCTTATAACTGGATGACTCTGGCGAGTTCCGAGATCGTATTCCTCAACGGCAAGGAGTATTGGGTAGCACCCACCAGCACGACTTATCCTTCTACCGATTGGATCAGTGAACACCTGATATATACTCATGCTTCAAGGATAATGGTCATCAACACTTACAGCGGCGCGGAGGTGAGCCCCGAGGAGGCCTTTGGAGTGAAATCCGAGCCACTTATTTACTATGGTGAATCGGCACTCAGCGGCCCAGGCGGCTTCGACAAGAACGTCTATGTGCACGTATCGGGATATTCTGAAGTCCAAAACGTTTCTTATAGTGGTACGCCAGATTATGCGCTCAGTGGTTGGCAGAAGGCGATGTGGTTCACATTTGCGGAAGGCCAGCTTGGTTTTGCCTTCTCCAGCCAGCAGGACACAATTGACATGCTCTTTAATAGAGACGTCTTCAATAGAGTACAGAGCATCCTCATACCGGGATTGGTCGAGGACCCTTCGGCGTATTTGGCTTCGGACGGCAACAACGTATATTACGTGGTGCAACTTTACATCGACTATCCATTACAGTCGGAGTTTTCGGCGAGCCCATATCTCAGGTTCTTCGGCGTGGTTTTGGTCAACGTGTATGATGGTTCGATGCGTGGGTACACCGTAGCCAAATCGATCGGAGAAAATAGCACTGACTTCTTGACCGACTTCTACAAGAGATACTATAACTCTTGGCTGGATGCCCCAGATTGGCTTGTGCCTCAACTCAGGTACCCAGAGCAGCTCCTCGGTTCTCCCGACATAGGGCCGGGGCAGCTCGACTATCATTTTTTCTTCCATGTGGATGACCCATTCATATGGAGGTCGGGGACACAATTTTTCGAGCGGCCGCCTAACACGTCCGTCCAATATATCCCTTGGGCGATTGGCAACAAGGTCTACTTTGTAGGCATGCAACTGGTTAACTTCAAGAACGCGGCAAGCAAGAACTTGGCAGGCATGTACATCGCCTACGGTGGAGAAAAGTTAGGACAGATTGAACTCTATCAAAACCCGTCACCATCTAACACGTTCATCGGTCCATCAGCTGCAGAGAACGCCCTGACCACTAACAGCGATGTCAAGAAGCAACTCACACTCTTGCCCAATAACCGGTTCGGGTCATATTTGCTCTATTCCGTGGGTGGACATCTTACATATTTCGTGGCGGTGTACACTAGTCCAGATACGGGAGGTGTGGTGACCCAGTTACCTTTCATAACGGCTGTTGAGCCTACGACCGGACAGGTTGCATTTGGCGATAATGCGGCCACGGCCTATTTCCGACTTACGGGAGAAGTGACCCCACAGTCGGTCAACTATACACAGGTGCTTCTGGCCAGTCTGCCTCCTTTGGTCTCAAGCAAAGGTTACAATTTGGTAAACGCGACCTCCGTCAATCCAACCGTGTGGATCAACGTAGGAACCGTTTCGTTAAGTGGTCAAGGAACCAACCAAACCTTGAAGGCGGTGAGTAGCTTCTTGGACGACTACGGCTCGGGCAGCGTGGGGAACGCTGTTTATGTGTGGATGGGCGATGCAGGCAACTTTAACCTGGGCGTACTGAAGCTCGAAGACATGAGCGTGGTCGTGCTCTACTACCTTGTCATAGCGCCTTAGACCGGTGTCAACGCCTATTAGACCGGTGTCAACGTCTAGCTAGGGCTATTACCGCTACTATTAGAATGGCGATTAAGGCCAAGACCATGAGGCGGAGGACCCCGTTACGTTCCCATATGACCACGGTGGCGTTAAGTTGATCGAAGGGGTTCCGAGAATTGAGCATACGGACTAGCTCCAAAGCTTCTTCGTATACAAATACACCTCCGTCGACTTTGACGATGTTTTCCTTTTCCAAGACAAAGGTGTGGCCTCTCACAGCGAGGGGAACCCTAGGCCCTCTTCCGCTGGCCCACGCCCGGAATTCGTCCTCGCTCACGGGTCCTGCCTAGGAATCATCTGCTAAAAACGGTTTCTCTTTAACAAGTCCAAAGACTAACTTATCTTAAAGGACGGCTTTGATCAAATAGTGGTGCGGACCCTGTTCCGTCACAGAATGGATAGTCAGTCCAGAGCGTGAGATCATGCGCGAAGCCAAGCTTTCGTCGAACCTTATGGCCATTGGTGGCCCGACGTCACTATCTTCTTTTCTCCAGTCTAAGTTCGCCAAGATGCCCCCTTCCTTCAGCATCCTTCGGGCGTTGGTTAGAGCCTTCACAGGGTCGTCGAAATCGTGTAAGACATTCCCAAAGAAGACGACATCAGCACGTCTCGAATAAATCATTGCACTTTCGGCTCTCCCTACTACGGCGCTAAGGTTGAAAATCTTTGCCTTCCCTGCAGATTCCAGCATAAAACGTAACCATTTTAAGTTGACGTCTATGCCTATGACTTCACCCTCTTCTCCTACCGTCCGCGCGGCCGGTAAAGAGAAGAAACCGTAGCCGCATCCGACATCTATGAAAAGCATACCTGACTTCAGCCCCACGGCCTGTAGTACGGCCTCCGGGTCTTGCCAAGCCTTCCTTCCTGCGTCATATAATCGTCCGAAATGGTGATGAACGCTCAACTTCATGACATCGCTACGTTTCTTTCAGCCCTACAATGGCTACTTCTTTTGCAAGTCTAAGCATTCTGCTCTCTGACAAGAAGCCTTTCTTGGTCAAAGCCCTGAGCCCGGCTAGCACCCTGCCCTTGAATTCGAACTGATCGAGCAGGTTGTATTCGGCCATGTAATGAGCTTCATTCAAAGAAGCACATTTGGAAGCGAAGTAGCTATCGCCGGCCGTGGGGGTGGACGTCAACGGGTGGGCTGCAATAGTTACGTTCTTGGGAGGGGTAGATGTATAATTGAATAGGCCGCCTACTATAAACATCGGCTTAGAATGTTCTTTTTCCTTCGCCACATAGACCGGATAATAGACCGTGGCAGGAGGTCGCGTTTCGGTGGTCAATATCAACCGTTGCAGGCTACCTTCAATGGTGTCATCCGCATACTTGACTGATAGATCGATGTCCGCCTTAAGCTTCTCAAAGGAGGATTTGGTGCCTTCCAATAGTCCGTCCAACGCGGGTAACCTTTGAGCGAAGACGATGCCGGCTGCCTCGATTTGCGCCTTAATCTTGGCAACTTCTTCTCGGCAGCTCTGTTCCACCATTTCGATTTCGTTGACTCTCTTGTTGCGAAGACCGTTCAGTTCTGATTCTTTATTTTCGAGGTTGGCCTTTGCTTCGTCTGCTCTATTCTTGATCGGGCGGTAGTTTGGTTCGAATTTCTCCAGCTCCGCCTTGACTCGAGCGAGGTTCTCCTGTGATTTGTTCATTTCTTCTTCTAGCTGTTTAGCTTTGCTTTCATAAGAAAGCGCCTGCCTTTCCAAGTATGCCATCTGAGCGTCGAGCGGGGCGTCCTCGGGCACTGGCTTCTCCGACTGCTGATCGCTTTTGGAGGACCGAATTTGGAGATTTGATTGACTCTCCTGAAGCTTAACGTACTTCGTCTTGAAGTCCTCGGCGAGTCTTTCTGCTTCGTCGCGGGCAGATGCGCACTGTTTAATCCAGTCTTCCAACTTAGACATGGCATGAGACAAATCGTCATATACGTTTTGGACTGGCATCAACTCGAGTTGGGCAGCTTCGTTGGCTTCCTTTGCGGCCTTGAATTGTTTTTCGGCCTTGGTTATCAGCGGCTTGTAAGTCCTCTCTAGACTTTGCTTCTTCGTTTCACAGTCTTCCATGACTTTGGCTATTTCTTTTTCTTTATCGTTTTTGAATGCTTCGAACTCTTCGGTTAAGATGGCTTTGGAGGCTTGAGTGTGCTCCTCTAGCTCTTTAACTCTTGAACTCAGTTGGTCTTTTAGATCCAAACATCTGTGGAAGAATTCGACCAGAAATGAGTTATTTTCTTCTATCCTGTGCAGGCGGTTCAAGGCGTCCTCAAAGCTGCAAGCTGATGATAGCTTCTCCGACACATCAATGTGATACGACGAACGCCTCAGGGCTGGTGCCGTTATAAGGGGCTTGACCGATTCCACAAAGTTGGAATAGGCCCTGTCGACGAACTCCTTGCCAATGGTAGACGAGAGGTTGGCGTCGAATTCGTTCAACAGATTGGTGAAGTCCATTAAGGAGCCGCTTATATAATCGAAGAGCTCTTGGCCTAACTTGCCGTTGACTCTGAGAGCTGACCTGTTCGGCGAAATCAAATAGTTGAATTGAGATACTAAGAGCGCGGGGTTGAAGTCGTCAAAACATGTTATAGAAAGTGGAATCAAGGGGTCAGCCAAGAAATATCCGTCCCTCTTCCCTGCCGGAAGCAAGTACAGAGGGAACAGGGTCCTCTTCAACGCTGTTAACTGGTGCTCCGGTGAAGAGGAAAGGAACTTGTCTTGACCACGAGCTCGTACATAGACAATGGCGTATTCTTCGTTTTCTTCTGCTTCTTGGTTCGGATCGGTTCGTAAGAAGTGTATTATGGCTTCCTGACTCTGGTTCAACTCTTAGCGAGGCATGTCTTTGGTGTTATATGAGTTCTATAGTGGATTTTCCTTTACAAAGGATATAGCGTTAAGTAACATAGAACGCGTTTCCGGCATGATTCTGACGATCTTCGGTAGGAACCACTGGAACCTTGGAGAGAAGGGTAAGATGATGACCGTCAAAATGGCATTTGTACGCTAACAAGCTCACCCCAACACGTTCAGCTCTAATCAGTTCCCTTGAGAACTCTGGGTCCTTCTCCCAGAAGGACACGAGCAACTTGGCGTCGGGTCTTTGGATGACCCATACCATGTAGGCTTCGTTCCCTTTCTTGACCGCCTCTTCCAGCTCTCGGAGATGTCGAAGGCCGCGTTTAGTGACAGCGTCGGGAAATTTTGCTATGCCTTTCTCGACCAAGGTACAGCTCTTGACTTCCACGTATGCCAGCTTTCGTCCGCGAACAAGCAGAAAATCAATTAGGCTCCGACCGAAGCGCACGTTCTCTCCGATTATCCTGTAAGAACTGAATTCTTTAATTGCGGCTCGTCTAACAGCTTCTCGGAATACCAAGTTTGGGATAGCTGTATCGAGTGTCGCCCAAATCTTACCCCTCTTTGCTGCGATCAGACGAAAGGCCGTCTTCTTTCCGCGTGGATGACGTTGCATCAAAACGGGCGTTCCGCATTTGAGCAATTCACTCGTAAGTGTGGGGTTAGAGATATACACATAACTTGGTACTCCATTTACGATTACCGTGCCAGCAAAACGGTTGACTTTCGTTACAAAAGCTCCAAGTATCAGATCGTTCCATACGAGAACACTGCGTGATAAGTACGACATTGTTCTGTTCGATCTGAGAAAGGTTGACTGAGCGGGCTTAAGTGATTTGCTATCAAATTCGCCTTCTTAACGTAACAACATGGGGACACCGTGTTTCCACGGAGCATCGGCCTCCGACGTAAGAACTATTAACCGCCATGAGCGTCATCGATCCCGATTTCTGAATTAATGAAACAGCGTCAGAATATGAATACAAGCACCGAATGGTTCGCGTTCAAGTGTAACTTCTAACGACATTCATGGCTTCTATAGACTTCGCGAGTCTGGAAAGACCATCTTGTTGTAATAATGGAGTTGACGTCTTGGAGCGAAGGGAAACCATTTTGGATATAAATACGGCCTTTGTACGTCTTCCGATTTCAGTGAGCGTCAAGTCAAAATAAGGTGGTCCTTGATATGGTTTCAAACCCCACGATTTGCCTCAGAGAGAAAGCTTATAGACCTTGGTTCTCGTCTCCTGTTCCCGCAAGCTACTCGATGATGAAGGAGGTCACATAAATGGGCGAAGGCGAACGATCAACAGAAGATGGTACCCCCCAACGAGAAGCTCTGCCCTTGAAGGAGGAGAAGGAAGCTCAGCTTCCTAAGACAACTCAAGATTTAGAGGAAGCGCTCAGACAAGAGCATGAAAGGGCAGAGGATTACCTTCGCAGGTTGGCCTATTTGCAGGCCGAATTCGAGAACTACAGAAAGAGGGTGGAAAAGGAAAGACATGAGATGAACCAAGTGGCCGCCGATAAGTTGGTGGTATCGATGTTAGATGTAGTGGACGAACTAGAAATGGCTGTAGCTGTGGCCAAGAAGTCGAATGACAAAGAGGCGATCGTGAAAGGATTGGAAATGGTCTTGAGAAAATTCAGCGGTCTCCTCGAAAATGAAGGATTGCGTCCAATTGAATCGGTGGGCAGGGATTTTGACCCTACTGTACACGAAGCGATACAGCGCGTGCCGGTGAGTGAAGATATGAAAGGCAAAGTGGTAGAGGAAGTAAGGAAGGGTTACACGTTAAGAGGAAAAGTCATAAGAAGTGGTCTAGTTAAGGTTGGGGTGCTTACTGAAGGCGATAGAGATAAACCGTCATAGTATCGGAGGTGTTAGAAGAAAATGAGTCAAACCAAGACGATGGATAAGGAAAAGATACTGGGAATAGACCTGGGGACTACAAACTCCGCTGCGGCCGTGCTAGAGGCTGGAAGGCCGGTAGTAATCCCAAGCGCTGAAGGCCCGACGATAGCTGGGAAGATGTTTCCCTCTGTCGTTTCTTTCACACCCGACGGCACTCTCCTCGTAGGAGAGCCAGCAAAGAGGCAGGCCACAAGCAACCCCGAGGGAACCATTTTCGAAATCAAGAGGAAGATGGGCACGGATTATAAGGTAAAGATTCAGGGGAAGGAGTATACGCCTCAGGAGATCTCGGCGTTTATTCTTCAGAAGATCAGACGCGACGCGGAGACTTATCTTGGTACACCTTTAAAGAAGGCTGTCATAACAGTTCCAGCACATTTCAATGATAACCAGAGACAGGCCACAAAGGATGCAGGAGAGATAGCTGGCCTTGAAGTTGTCAGGATAATCAACGAGCCTACTGCTGCTTGCTTGGCATATGGCCTAGATAAGCTGGACAAAGAAATGAAAATCATGGTCTTCAGCTTCGGGGGCGGAACCCACGATGTCACTCTTATGGATTTTGGGGGCGGCGTCTTTCAAGTGCTAGCTACCAGTGGCGACACGAAGACTGGCGGGGCTGACATCGATAATGCCGTAGTTTCATATTTAGTGGATGAATTCAAGAAACAAAATGGCATGGATCTGACCGGAGACAAGGTCGCCATGACCCGATTGAAGGAAGCCGCCGAAAAGGCGAAAATAGAACTTTCAAACCTTGTGACCACCGACATCGATCTACCGTTCCTCGCTATGGTGGGCAACACCCCAAAGCACCTTCATCTTACCCTTACGCGTTCGAAACTTGAGGAACTGGCCCTGCCGATTGTAGAAAGAGTGAGAGAACCGATAAACAGGGTCCTTTCCGACGCGAAGCTCCAGCCTAGCCAAGTGGACAAGGTCATCCTCATAGGAGGCCAGACTAGGATGCCATTAGTGAGGAAGTTCATAGAAGACATAATCGGTAAAACGGCGGAAAGGGGCGTCGACCCCATGGAGTGTGTGGCCGTAGGTGCTGCCATTCAGGGAGCGGTGCTAGCTGGAGAAGTGAAAGACCTTCTACTCTTGGACGTAACCCCTCTCTCGCTGGGTGTGGAAACGCTGGGAGGGGTCTTCACCAAGATCATAGAACGCAACACCACAATACCGACTAGGAAAAGTCAAGTCTTTTCGACTGCTGCCGACTTCCAGACCGCAGTCACCATCCATGTGTTACAAGGTGAAAGGGCCATGGCTGCTGACAACGTTTCGTTGGGCATGTTCAACCTTACCGGAATTCCACCTGCCCCCAGAGGTGTTCCACAGATTGAGGTGACCTTTGATATCGATGCCAACGGTATAATCAACGTGTCAGCTAAAGACCTAGGCACCGGAAAAGAGAATAAGATTACCATAACGGCTTCCACAAAGCTTTCGAAGGAAGAGAAAGAAAGAATGGTCAAAGAAGCGGAACAATTCGCTGAGGCCGACAGGAAAAAGAAGGAGGAAGCCGAAATAAGGAACGCTGCTGATGGCCTGCTGTATACGGCTGAGAAGACCAAGACCGATCTGAAAGATAAGATTACGCCTGATCAGAGCGCGTCTATCGATAAGGCGGCCTCAGAGCTTCGTACGGCGTTGACGGGCAAGGATGTCGACAAGATCAAAGCTGCAAGCGAAGCGCTTAGTAAAGTCCTTCAGGAAGTGGGTACAAGTGTGTACCAGAAAGCCGCCGCGGAAGCCGAAGCCAAACGAGGGACCACACAGAGTGGTACGCAAGGTGATGTGAAAGACACCGAGAAACAAAGCAAGAACGAGAAGGTAATGGATGCTGACTACAAGGTTGTAGACGAAGACAAGAAATGATCTGATTTGATCTGTAAGAAGGCGCAACGGAGCGATGAGCGGTAAGCGTGATTATTACGAAGTCCTGGGAGTCCAACGTGATGCCTCCAAAGAGGACATCAAGAATGCTTACCGTAAGCTGGCATTGAAGTATCACCCGGACAGAAACAAGTCCCCCGATGCCGAAGAGAAATTCAAGGAGATTTCTGAGGCTTACGCCGTGCTGTCGGATGATGAAAAAAGAATGCAGTACGATCAATTTGGACATGCTGGAATAGACAGCCGCTACACAGAAGAGGACATCTTCAGAGGGGTGGACTTCGATGAAATACTGAGGGGCTTTGGATTCAGTGGGTTCGGGGGCATATTTGATAGCTTCTTCGGTTTTGGTGGCACTAGAGAATCAGCCCGAGGAAGGGACATTCAAGTAGAAATCGAGCTCAGTTTGGAAGAGGTGGCTAAAGGTCAAAACAAAGAAATCGAGATAGAACGTATAGAAAAGTGTGATGCTTGCCATGGATCTGGGGCACAACCAGGTTCTAACGTTTCGGTCTGTCCTCAATGTGGGGGATCTGGTCAAATACGAAAAGTGCAATCTGCGGGTTTCGCCAGACTGGTCAGGGTCGAGCCCTGTCCAAGGTGCGGAAGCTCGGGCAGGATAGTCCAGTCGCCGTGTAAGGTATGCGCCGGTTCCGGCCTCGTTCAAAGGAGCAGAAAACTGAATGTCAGAGTGCCACCTGGAATCGAAGATGGATACAGCTTGAGGCTCAGAGGAGAAGGTTACGAAAAGAAGAACGGAAGGGAGCCGGGTGACCTCTACGTTCTAGTCCACGTGAAGCCGCATCCAGTGTTTAAGAGGAGTGGCGCTGACTTGGTGACCGAAATTGGTATAAGTCTTACGAAGGCCGCGCTCGGCGCGACGGTCACGGTTCCTACTCTAGATGGTCAAGTTGAATTGAAGATACCGCCGGGCACACAGAGCGGTACTGTCTTTAAGCTGAAGGGTAAGGGGCTTCCCAAGATGGATGGTTGGGGCAGGGGGGATCAGTTCGTCAAAGCTAATGTGGAAATCCCCAGGCATCTAACTGCAAAACAGAGGAAGCTTCTTGAAGAACTAGACAAAGAGCTGGTGGCCTCCTGAAGCAAGAATTTTGAGGAATAGCTAGTTCTGGGGGTCTGATGTCACGTTCAAGCTGGTGGAACCAGAAGACCTTAACGCGTATTCGTTTCTTTCTGAGCCTTCGGTTTCTTCCGATGGTAGAAAGGCTGTCCTTGCGGCCCATAGAGCGGTGCTGAAAAAAAGACGAACACGCTGGTGACATCTGGTTGATGGGGCTCGATGACGGAGAAGTTAAACGACTTACATTCTCAGGGAGGAACAGCGATCCCAAGAGATGAGAAAGGCAACGGACTTGATGTGATCCCTGTTGACGGTGGGGAAGCTAGGCTCGTTTTGAAGAAGAAAGAGGGAATTGAACGTCCTTGCTGGTTGCCCGATGGTAGACATGTCGCGTTCCTCTCGTTCGTATGTGAAGAACAAGAAGATGTCAAAGTAATCAGAAGGATAGGCTTCGGGTTCAATTACAGAGGTTTCATTTATGGCGTCAGACGGGAAGTTTTGCCGTCAACATGGACGGTGACGAACTTAAACAAGTCACAAACGGAGATATCGATATCGAGAAGATAGCCGTTTCATGTTCTGGTGACAGGGTGGCTTATACGACGATCACCGATTGCGAAAGACCATTCATCACAGACTTGTATGTGATGCACTTGGTGAGCGGAACGTCGACCACGCTGACAAACGGCGATATAAGTATCTCGGCGGTGACGTGGAGCCCCATGACTGACGCGTATTGCTTCTAGGGCATCGGCTGACAAGCGGGTTTGCTTCACACGAACATCTGTGGGTGGTGGACGTGGTTAAGGGGAAGATCGAACAGTTAGAGATGCTGGACAGAGGCAAGAGCAATAGTCTGAATAGTGTGATGTGAGGATAGGTGGTGTCAACTCAGAACCTAAGTGGGTGGGGGACCACATATACTTCGTGGTAAGTGAGGGAGGAGCTGTACACTTACACAAGCTATATTTCCGGACAGGAAGGCCGAAAAGGTCTCAGGGGGGGACCGGAGCGTCGGAGCCTTCAGCATCGTCAACGGGAAGGTGATATTCACTTGTATGGAATCCGTTTATCCTGCTGAGCTCTACGTATATGATGGGAAGATTTGCAAAATCACTGGGTTCAACGAGAATGTCAACAATACATTGGCCTTGATCAAGCCAGAACACTTCTTTTTCAAGGGCAGCGATGGTAAGACGATCGAAAGGTGGATGTTGAAACCAACTGCGGTGAACAAAGTTCCTGCAATATTGTATGTCCACGGCGGACCCAAGACAGAATTCGGATATGCGTATATGCACGAATTTCAGGTGCTTGCGTCCAAGGGTTACGCCGTCTATTACGCTAATTCATGAGGTAGTGACGGATACACGGAGAGATTTGCAGACATAGGGGGTCATTATGGTGAGTGAGATTCCTAAGATCTGTTGGAGGCGACGGATTACGTCATTACACATTACCCCCCAATCGACCAAGCACGAATGGGGGTGGCTGGAGGGTCCTATGGAGGGTTCATGACCAATTGGATCGTTTCACGCACGGACGAGCAGGGTGGCTGTAACCGATCGTTCTATATCCAATTGGTGGACTTTTGGGAGAGTGGCGACATAGGGCCCCACTTTGCGAAAGATCAAATAGGTTGTCATCCTTGGAACGACGAAGAAGCAATCTTGAAGAAATCGCCCCTAAGATACAAGATACGTTAGGAACGTAAAGACGCCTTTGCTCATCATCCATTCGATGGGCGATTACAGATGCTGGATGGTGGAAGCCATTCGGTTATTCACCACATTAAAGCATTATGATAAAGAAGCAGAGCTGGTCCTGTTTCCAAAGGAGAACCACGAACTATCTAGGAGTGGAAGGCCGCGGCACGGAACAATCCGTCAACAGAACTACATTATGTGTTCGATTCGTACTTGAAGTGGCACTGAATTCTTTTTGGATGAAGCCCTAAGGCCTTTTAGCGCTACGCCAGTAAAAACTTAGACCGAGAAAGGAAGACAGTATCATAACGACTACGATTAAGATGTTCGTAAGCCGGAAGCTATTTGAAACCACGGAGCGTAGGAGTTCTATTTGTGCAACATAGCTATCCGTCACTTCGGTCAGAACTGAAATTGTATTATTCAGGCTGATGTTTTCGCTTTTCAATTGGGTGAAATTGATGAACGACAGGCTCAGCTCCGTGTTGAGTTGTGCGATTTGCCTGTTGGCGATCTGTAGGTTCTGCTGCGTCGTGAGAAGCTGTGCGCTGAGGTTTTCGTTCTGCGCCTGCAAAGTAATAACCTCCACGGGCAGATCCGCAACATTCAATGGAACGAATGTTGTGTTAACAACTTGACTGTATGAAATCGTGTTCGCTATAGGATCGGTGTATGAAGCCCTAAATTGGTGAATCCCCGCGGAAGATGTGGTATAATTGAAGGAGGCAGTGCCGTTGATGGGTCGGACCGTGGTTAAAGTGTAGTAAGTAAAGTTCGAAAGAAGCTCTTGAAATGTTACATTCCCTTCGTCAACGAAAGAAGATAATGAAGCATGTAAGGAAATGTTGGATGAAACATACATCAATAATGGGGCTTCCAAAGATATGGATGTCGAAGAAACGGCAGCGAAGGGAGTCGGCTGAATGATGACTAACAATACAACGACCGCGCAGGCTGACACAAGTTGCTGATTCACGAGTCATCGAATAAGACGCCTTAACATAACCGTTGCCATTTGGATTTGAATATCGCTTTGCCGAGAAGTGGGATACCGTTAAGATAAGGAATTGAGCTGTTGGTCTATTCCTCTTGAGATGTAAATTGAACGGCTCTCAGAAGATGCCATACGTTTATGCTAGCATACGACACGCTTCTGAAAGCCGTTCAGGCTCTT
>Ga0272448_1000587_pt1 | contig 55722 bp, 43 predicted proteins | sample YNPCB0191_FD_202220 | JGI IMG/M metagenome (GOLD analysis project Ga0272448, IMG submission 202220) | Hot spring sediment microbial communities from Yellowstone National Park, WY, United States - YNP-CB-019-1 | ecosystem: Environmental > Aquatic > Thermal springs > Hot (42-90C) > Sediment... | reverse complement strand
GCTGATCGGCGGGATTTGAGCATCTTCCAGATCGGGCTACGATGGGTGGAGCGATGCTTAACCAATGCCTGGCCCATCTCCACCAAATTCATACCCTCATTTGGCTGAAAGTGTCAGGTGGCTAGATCGGGCAGTACTACTCTGTCAATTATGAAACTTATATTTGCGATGGGGTTGAATACCCCCAAATATGGGCAAATGAGGTCATTATAGGCCCACATATCCAGCCAGCAGGGTATTTCTCAAATCCGGCCAAACTGAAAAATCAGCCTTGACAGAGTAGTACACGGATTCATACGGATGCTACGGATAGATACGGATTGCTAAGCCGTAAATGCCCCTCTTACCTTTGGTTCCCGTTCAATGGGACACGGATGGGCACGGATGGTACAGATTTCATCCGTGCTGATCCGTGAAACCCGTGTGTATCCGTGTCCTGATTCCAAACTGTCGGGTAGCCAGATTGGAAATCAGCCTTCCTGGGCACGCTAACTCCCTCAGACCTACGAAATCCCGGCCGACTTTGACCCGCGCGCCCTGCTGGCCGACGCCTGGGGCATCTGGTACACCGATGAGGAGCCGGTGGAGGTCGTCCTGAAGTTCCACCCCCGTGTGGCCCATCGGGTGCGGGAGACCCGCTGGCACCGGAGCGAACGGGTGGAAGAACAGCCCGACGGGAGCCTCCTCTGGCGGGCCCGGGTGGCCGAAGTCCAGGAGATGCTCCCCTGGATCCGCGGCTGGGGCGCCGACTGCGAGGTGCTGGAGCCACAAGAACTGCGGGAAATGCTGATGGGTGAAGCCAAAGCGATGGCCGAACTGTACGGCTGGCATGTCAGATCGGCTGCCGGGGCCAAAAGCTCCACCCTGGATGACTTCTTTGGAGGCTGATCGTGCCGCTCTACGCCTATCAGGAGTTGGTCAAGTCACATCTGTTGAACGGTCGCCCGGTAGTGCTCCAGGCGCCGACCGGCTCCGGCAAGACGCGCGCGGCGCTGGTGCCGTTCATTGATGCTTTCTTCGACCTGCCGGACGACGCCTTTCCGAAGCAGTGCCTCTACTCAGTCCCGATGCGCGTGCTGGCGGGCCAGTTCTACCGGGAATACCATCACCTGGCCGAACCCTACGAGCGGATCCACCGCCGCTCCCTGGATGTGCGTATCCAGACCGGAGAACGGCCTGAGGACCCGCAATTGGAAGGCGACCTGGTTTTTGCTACCCTCGACCAGACCTTGAGCAGCGCGCTGGGCGTGCCTTACAGCCTGTCCACCGGCAAGGCCAACGTGAACGTCGGCGCCGTGCTCGGCTCCTACCTGGTGTTCGATGAATTTCACCTGTTCCCATTGCAGGCCACTCAGGCCACCTTGCAGCTTCTGCGCCTGGTAGGACGGCTGGCACCGTTCCTGCTGATGACGGCCACGTTTTCGCAGACGATGCTGGCGGCCATTGGCGACCTGCTCAAGGCCGAGGTGGTGGTCGTGCCGCCGGAGGAAGTGTCAAGCATCGAGACCCAACAAGGCCAACGGCCCCGCAAACAGCGCCGGTTTGAGGTGGCGGAACAGACATTGACCGCCGAACAGGTGTTGGCTACCCATGACCGCCGCTCGTTGGCCGTGTGCAACACTGTCGATCGGGCCATCGCGCTTTATCAGGCGTTGTGTAACGCAGGATGCCGGCCGGTGCCGGTAAGCCTGGCAGAGTTGGGGCCAATCTACCAAACCCTCGCTGGCGCCCGCGGGGAGCCATGGGACCAGGCTGCAGCGCAGGGAGTAGAGATGTTACGGGAACGGTTGGCCGGTGGACCGGCCGATCGGCCTTGGGTGATGTTGCTGCACAGCCGCTTCGAGCGGCCGCATCGTCAACTGAAGGAGGCGCTGCTGCAATCGCTGTGGAATCCCCAGGGGCTTGCGGACGGGAACGGCCCCTCTCTGATCGTCGTCGCCACGCAGGTGGTGGAGGTGGGGCTGGACATCAGCGCTCAGACGCTGCACACCGAGATCGCGCCGGCGGCCAGCGTGTTGCAGCGGGCCGGCCGCTGTGCTCGCTATCCCGGCGAGCAGGGCCGGGTGATCGTCTATCCGGTGCCGGTCAAGGAGAACGGCGAGCCGAACTATGCGCCCTACGGCGGCAGCAAACTTGAGATGGCCGTGTGCGACCGCTCCTGGCAGGCCTTTCGCGAGCGCCGGGGCGCCATCCTGGACTTCGCCGCCGAGCAGGAGGTGATCAACCAGGCCCACAGCGAGGCCGACGCGGCTATGTTGCAAGCCATGCGAGAGGGACAAGGCGAGATCTGGCAACGGATCACCGACGCGCTGGTGCGCGGGGACGCCAGCGCCCGACCGCAGCTCATCCGCCAGGTGGACAGTCGCACGGTCATCGTGTACGAGCCGCCCTTCGGCTTGAGCGAGGAAAGCCCTTACCGGTTTGAGGGGATCTCCCTATGGCATGGTACCCTGCGCGGCAAACTGAAGGAGCTGCAGCAGCTCCGGGACGAATTGGGGTTGGACTGGGCGGTGCGCTATCCGGCGGCCCAGGGCGATGAGGAAAAGGACGACGAGATTGCCTATCGCTGGCTGGACGTGGAAAGGCCCGACGATATCGGCCTCTCGCTGATCTTCGCAATCCATCCCCGACTGGCGGCCTACGACGCCGAACATGGCCTGCGCCTCGGCGTCCCCTCCGATGGCAGCTACGTCTCGCCGACGGCCACCTGGCACCGGGAGCGGCCCGACTACGCCGGCTATCGGCTGGAGTCGTACCCGGAACACATCGCCGGCATGCGGCGCATCTTCGAGGGAGACCTGACGTCCCGTATTCCGGTGGCCGACGGCCGGCTCCGGCGCCGGTTAGCCTGGGTGAGTCGCCGTTTTGCCGACCAGACCGGGGATTGGCACGTGCCGGCGGGATTGCTGGAGCGGGCCGTGCGCCTGAGCCTGGCCCTGCACGATGTGGGGAAGCTGGACGAGAAATGGCAGCGCTTCGCCGGCGAGTATCAGAAAGCCATCGGCGAAGGAGCGCCGCCCTTCCTGGTGGCGCACACCCACTACGAGCGTGGCAACCCAGCCCACGAGGAGGCTCAGAGGCGGGTCCGCCGTTACAAACCCTCCACCCATGCTGGCGAGAGCGCCTCCGCCTCAGTCAAGCTGCTCTATGAGGCGCTGGATGGGCGTTCGTATCCTGGTTTGTATCGGGCCGCGTTTGCGGCGATCGCCCGCCATCACAGCCCCGGCCTGAATGAGGCCAAGCCGTATCGCCTGCATCCCCGCGCCGGCGAGACGGTGGCCGAGGCGTTGGCCACAGTTGGCGAGCCGGGCTGGAGTGCGTGGGCGCGCTGGCTGCGTTCAGGCGAGGAGGCGCCCAACGTGCGCAAACATCTGCCCGAGGCGCCGCCAGACGGCGACTGGGCCTGGTGGTTCCAGTACTTCATCATCGTGCGCATTTTGCGTCTGTGTGACGAATTGTCACAGGAGGAGGGCTGATGTATCAGGATATCTACTACGTTCCCAAACGCACCGGCACCTACAGCGACGTGCTGGTGGCCTACGGGTTGGCCAGCCTGCTCGAGCACATCTTCCGCCAGGTCAAGGACCCCACCGAACGCTGGCGCATCGTGCTGGAGGACGGCGGCGGACACTACCTGGTGCGGCTGAGCGAGCCGGTGCGAGAGGAGTGGGTACATAGGCTGCCGCCTTTGCGCAACCCGGCGCCTCGCCTTATCCGACAGGGTGAAGCCGTACCGGAGGACGGCCCGGCCCGCAACGTAGACGAGACCCGGGCACAGGTGAGGTCGTGGGGCGAGCAGCGTCGGGCGCTGGCCGAGCAAGGCGTGCGGGGCACCGAGATAGAGCAGCAACTGCGCGATCTGGAGCCGCCGGGCGACTGGGCTACGGTCGTTTTTCTTGGCGACTTCCGAATGCAGGCCGATGACATCTACAACCGAATCGTCTCGCAATGGACAAAAGCGCGGAACCATACGGATGAGTACATCGGCGCTTTGCTTTCGCTTTTTGCCGAACCAGACGCCGACATTGAGACCATCCTGGATGACTGGACCAGGCTGGCTAAGCGGGATGGAATCCGGGCCAAGGAAACAGCATCGCAGCTTCTCAACCCGCACCAGGGCAAGGGGTTGAACGAAGCCAAGGCCAACGCGCTGCGCATGGACAACATCAAGGACCGGCTCTGGCCGGAGGAGTTTCTGAAAACTATCGGCCTCTGGCATTGCCTGGCACCGCGACAAACGAGGGATACCAACGACTGGAAGGCCTATGTGCTGGCGCCGTTGCGTCTGTCCTGGCAGGCACACCATGAAGCCTTCGCCCGCTTCAACCGCTATCTGTGGCGCGAGCGCGGCAACCAGACCGCGCTGAAGTCCGACATCACCAGCCTGCTCCTCTTCGTTCGGGCCTGGCTGGACTACGTGGAGGCGGCGGGCCAGGACGAAGTGGACCTTGACGCCGACGTGGCCGCGCTGGCGCCGGAGAGGGTCGTGGCCGGCTTCCACGTGGCCCAGTTCAAGTTGCTCAGCCGCAACGCCTACACGATGGTCAACATGTCCTTCCTCCATCTGCCCCAATGGACGGGCACGCCCCGATCGCGGGCCGACATCCTGAACGTAAAGGAGGTGATAGACGAGCATCTGGCGGTCATTCGGGAAATTAACGAGACCCACAGCGACGGGTACAACCTGCTCCGGGCCTACCGGGACTTCGTCGCCGGAAACAACTGGGGCGCGTTCTTTGAGTTCGCCGCCGGGTACAGCCACGAAATCATGCGGCGGTACAACGAGGGCGCGCGCCGGGTTCCTACCTTCAGTCCATCTCAATTGGGGAGGTTGATCATGGCTGCCAATAAACCGCTTCTGCCCATTATCCAGAACGAGGGCTTCCAGAACGTGGCGTACGCGATCCGCCACAGCACCGTCATCCCCCAGAGCCGCAAGGCGCGCGGCCAGAACATCCTCTACGAGGTCCGCTACGGCCTGGGGGCCGAACTCCAGCGCAAGGCCACCGTGCGCGACGAGTTCGTCGTGGCCCTCTGCGACTTCATGCAGAGTTACAACCAGGAGAACGCGCAGAAACTGGAGAACACCGGGCAGCAGATGCGCCGGGACCTGCGCACGACCGACATTGAGGAGGTGGTGCGCCTGGTGGACGAGTACGGCCCCGAGGTGGTGGCCGGTTTGCTGATCGCCTACGGGTACGCCCGCGAGCCGCGGGAGACCGAAACCGAGACCAACCAGCAGGAGGTGCTCAGATGACCGAACGCAAGCCCGTCTACAGCCTGTCCATCTCCGGCCGCATGACGCTGGAACTCCACTCCCTCAACAACGAGGGCGGCGAGGGGAACCAGATCATGACCCGCACCGTGACCCTGGTGGACCCGGAAGGAGGCATCCACAAGGTCAACGCTATCAGCGGGGACATGTTCAAGCACATCCAGGCGGAGCACTTCTACCTCCTGGCCCGGGAGCGGGGGCTCCCCCTCTGCGCCGGATGCCAGACCTTCCGCTCCGACCGCATCCTGGGGGATAGCAAGTTCATCAGGTGGGCACAGGAGCGGAAAAGGGTCGCAAGAGGAAAGAAGGAGAGGCCGGAATGGGTTCACTCCGACAGCGAGGTAATAGATGCTCTTCTCGAACGGTGCAGCCTGGATGACGCCGAAGGCACGCTGATAGCTCCACAACGTGAACAACCTTCCGGTGAGGAAGAGGGTGAAGAAAGGCGAGAACGTCAACAGGGCCGCTCTATCCCCCGCAAGTCGGTCGCCGAGTTCGGGTGGGTCGTCGGCCTGCCGGATAAGGTGCGGACCGAGTCCTACTTCCACGTTCGCTACGCCCAGGAACGGGGGGGCGAAGGGGAGGAGGCCCAGGCCCAGCCCATCTTTCACCGCCCGGCGTCCTCCGGCATCTACGCCGCCGTCGCTACCTTTGAACTGGCCCGCATCGGCTTCAACGACATCAGCCAGACCTACGCCATCCCCGAAGAGGAGCGGCTGCGGCGGTATCAGGCCTTCCTGGAGAGCGTCCTCTACACCTTCGTGGAGCCCAACGGCGCCATGCGCGGCACCCAGAACCCGCACATCGTCGCCTTTGAGGGGGTGGTCACCGTGAGCCACGCCGTGCTCCCGGCGCCCACCATCAGCCCTCTGGCGGAGGACTACCGGGAGCAGGTCCGGCGGGTCGCCCAGGCGCTGGACCCCGCGGGCCAGCATCTGCGGGTCTATCCCTTCACCGACATGGCCGACTTCGCGGCCACCATGCGGCAGATTCTGGAGGCGACCCGTCCCTACCGCCTGTTCGGCGAAGGAGGATAGGATGCGCTGGCTCGTCGCACGGTACCAGCCGGTTGGCCTCTTCTCCCTCAAGCCGGGGGAGGCGACTTCCACCGGAGGCAAGAGTCTGCTGGTGCCGACCCCCTTCGCCATCCGCATGGCCCTGCTGGACGTGGCGATCCGGGTGCGGGGCGTGGCCGGGGGCCGCCAGGCCTTTGAGCAGATTCGGGCGCTGCGGCTGGCCCTTCGGCCCCCCCACCGGGCCGCGGTGACCGGGCTCTTCGCCAAAATCCTGAAGCCGGAGCGGGAGGCGGAGGAACGGGACCGGGCCATGCAGCGGACCATCGCCTTCCGGGAGTACGTCCATCTGGAAGGGACGCTGGACCTGGCCTTCGGGGGAGAACCGGCGTTCCTGGAGTCGGTGGCCCCTCTCCTGCCCCACCTGACCTACCTGGGCAAACGGGGCTCCTTCCTCCAGTTGCTGGCGCCGCCGGAGACGGTGGAGACGGCGGACGACCAGCCGCCCGAGGGGTTTATCCCCCTGGTCCCCTGGAACCAGACGAAGGGGTCCTTCCCCCTGGGCCACGTCCAGCGCCTGGACGAGTGGGGGCCTGGCCTGACCTTTGAGAAGGCCAACGTCTATGCACCGGAGAAGATTCAGGTGGGGAAGGACCGGATCCGGATAGACGTGGTGTTGCCCTACCGGCTGGTGCAGGCCGGACGGGGGTTCACCGTCTACGAGCGCGTGGAGTAAGGGGGAGACCATGCACGCCTTCACCGCCCACCGTCTCCGATTCGTCACCGAGGTGCGGACGCCGGTGGAACTGAACGAGCACCAGGGGTCGGCCATCCGAGGGGCCCTCTACCACGCCCTCCTGGACCGCTTCTGCACGAACCGGGAGGCCCCGGAGTGCGCCCTCTGCCCCCTGGCCGCCGCATGCCCCGTCGCCTTCCTGGTCAGCACCATGCGGCCCGATAGCGACCGGGGCCGGGACGTCCCCCGCCCCTTCACCGTCCAGCCGCCCCTCCCCGGCAGCGGCCACCCCGTGGAGGGGGAGGACCGCCTCTTCTTCCGCTACGAGGCGGGGGAACCCCTGGAGTTCGGCCTCACCCTCTACGCCCGCGCCATGCAACTCTTCCCCTACGTCGTCCTGGCGCTGACGGAACTGGAGCGGGGCGGCCTGGGCCGCCAGTTGCCCCAGGAGGCCCCCGGCCGTCCCCGCCCCGTCTGGCGGCGGGGCACGCTGACCATCCGCGAGGTCTGGGCGGAGAACCCCCTCACCGGCGCCCGCCAGCCCGTCCTCCGCTCCGGCGACCGGACCGTCCATGTCCCCGACGTCCCCATCACCCACGACCAGGTCCTGGCCGTGCCGGTCCCGCCGCCGGGGGCCGTGGTCGTCCTGCGCTTCCTCACTCCCACCCGGCTGATCCAGCAGGCCGCGCTGGTCAAGCCCGACCGCTTCGCCTTCCGGCCCTTCTTCCAGCGGCTGATGGAACGGCTTGAGGCCCTCACCCGCCACTTCTCCGACACCCCCCTGGTCTTTGACGACCCCCGGGGGCTGATCGCCGCCGCCGAACGGGTGCGCGTCGTGGAGAACGGCCTGCGCTGGGAGGAGGTCTGGAGTTACTCCACCCGCCGCCGGGGGGAATCCCCCACCTCCGGCCTCCTGGGCACCGTCGCCCTCCAGGCGGAGGACTGGTCCCCCTTCTGGCCGTACCTCCTCTGGGGCCAGTTCACCCACGTGGGGAAGGACGCGGTGAAGGGGAATGGGTGGTATGGAGTAGGGAGTATGGAGTAGGGAGTAGGGAGTAGGGGGTAGGAAGTAGGGGGGAGTCATTGCTTCCTTGCCATCTTGCATCTTGCCTCTTGCATCTTGCCTCTTGCCATCTTGCCCTTTCTGCGGTAGAATAGAGATAACTACCTAAAAACCACGAAGGACACGAAGGCCGCACAAAGGGCACGAAGGAACTTTCGTCGTCAGGGGTCAGTCGTCTAAACTTTGTGTCCTTTGTGAGTCCCTTGTGCCCTTTGGGGTAGGTAATTCCGAATAGAGTCGCAAATCGGCGGGGTTTGGGAGCAGAAAACGATTTGCGAACGGGCGTGTTTGGAAGTGGAGCGGGATGGTGGAGTGTGGCATCCATTTTTGCTCCTCTTTGGGGGCGTAATTTAGGGTCCTGGTGGAGCACATTAACAATTCAGGGTCGGGTTGCATCGCCTCCGATCCGACCGAGGATACTGAAAGGCAACCGTGCAGCGACGTAGTAGACCGCCACCAGCAGCGTTGCATCGCCTCCGATCCGACCGAGGATACTGAAAGTCCCTACTTCCTCCAGCGTCATTCCACCGAGACGCCGGTTGCATCGCCTCCGATCCGACCGAGGATACTGAAAGATTGTACTCCCTCATCTCGGGAGTCTGGTTCGGCTCCCGTTGCATCGCCTCCGATCCGACCGAGGATACTGAAAGGCAATGGTCGGCGGTGGCTGGTAGACCAGCCCCACCGGGTTGCATCGCCTCCGATCCGACCGAGGATACTGAAAGAGAGCCCAGCCCGCAATCATGATGAGAATCCAGTCAGCGTTGCATCGCCTCCGATCCGACCGAGGATACTGAAAGCTTGGACTACTCCCCACCCCCCTCCCCCGCCTTGCCCCGTTGCATCGCCTCCGATCCGACCGAGGATACTGAAAGCGGCAGTTGGAGCGGCTGGCCGGGCCGATCTCCCAGTTGCATCGCCTCCGATCCGACCGAGGATACTGAAAGGCGAAACAACGGCTGGAACGAATCATCCCATCCAGCAGGTTGCATCGCCTCCGATCCGACCGAGGATACTGAAAGCGGTCGCCCAACATGGACCTCGCGAACTCCTGGGTGGGGTTGCATCGCCTCCGATCCGACCGAGGATACTGAAAGCGCCCGTATCAAACCCGGAGCGCACCATCGCCAGCAGGGTTGCATCGCCTCCGATCCGACCGAGGATACTGAAAGGGTGAGGAGGTGATAGGCCTCGTGGTGATCGTAATCCCAGTTGCATCGCCTCCGATCCGACCGAGGATACTGAAAGTGCGCCGAAGGGCGACTCTTCCCCTGCGCCGAAGGGCGTTGCATCGCCTCCGATCCGACCGAGGATACTGAAAGGTAACGTGCCCACAATCCCAAGATTGCGGGCAATCTGCGTTGCATCGCCTCCGATCCGACCGAGGATACTGAAAGGGAGAGTAGCCAGCCCTGGGCAAATACCATTGCGTTGGTTGCATCGCCTCCGATCCGACCGAGGATACTGAAAGAAAAGAACGCCCAGCGGCTTGCTGGGATCGTCGCGTCGGTTGCATCGCCTCCGATCCGACCGAGGATACTGAAAGATATCTCTTGCTTTTGCTTAACATCTTTTCCTCCTTGTTGCATCGCCTCCGATCCGACCGAGGATACTGAAAGAGACAAACCGGGTCATGATCCATTCTCCTACTTTCAGTTGCATCGCCTCCGATCCGACCGAGGATACTGAAAGCAGTCCCCCGGGTTGGCGAGGGCTCGGATCTCATCATTCGTTGCATCGCCTCCGATCCGACCGAGGATACTGAAAGTCGCCACCTGCGTCTGTCGGTGGTGCGGGGCCGTCCGGGTTGCATCGCCTCCGATCCGACCGAGGATACTGAAAGAAGATGACGTCGTGGTGGACGAGAAGCCGGAGTACGAGTTGCATCGCCTCCGATCCGACCGAGGATACTGAAAGCTCCCATTATACGTTCTGCTTCGGCAGGGGAGCCTGCACGTTGCATCGCCTCCGATCCGACCGAGGATACTGAAAGACTTGGACGCCCTCGCCGACTCCTACGCCAACTTGGAGTTGCATCGCCTCCGATCCGACCGAGGATACTGAAAGACTATTCCTTCTCTGGACTGGCCCCTGATGTCGGCTGTTGCATCGCCTCCGATCCGACCGAGGATACTGAAAGATATGTGCACAGGTCCACCCGCAGCGCGGCGGTGATGAGTTGCATCGCCTCCGATCCGACCGAGGATACTGAAAGGGGGTATTCGCACGCAAACAGTACAAGAGCGCAAATGTTGCATCGCCTCCGATCCGACCGAGGATACTGAAAGACTATTCCTTCTCTGGACTGGCCCCTGATGTCGGCTGTTGCATCGCCTCCGATCCGACCGAGGATACTGAAAGATATGTGCACAGGTCCACCCGCAGCGCGGCGGTGATGAGTTGCATCGCCTCCGATCCGACCGAGGATACTGAAAGGGGGTATTCGCACGCAAACAGTACAAGAGCGCAAATGTTGCATCGCCTCCGATCCGACCGAGGATACTGAAAGAATTGATAGCAGTCGCTCTGCTGACCCCTACCAATGAGTTGCATCGCCTCCGATCCGACCGAGGATACTGAAAGTATGATGCGCCGTATTCGCGCCAATGAACTGCATGGGTTGCATCGCCTCCGATCCGACCGAGGATACTGAAAGAATAATGTGCTGACAGATGAGATAACCGGATGCCTTGTTGCATCGCCTCCGATCCGACCGAGGATACTGAAAGTTGACAAAAAACCCAAAGGTGCAATACTCTAAACACGTTGCATCGCCTCCGATCCGACCGAGGATACTGAAAGTGCAGGGGCGGCTGAACATCATCGTCGCAGGCGGAACGTTGCATCGCCTCCGATCCGACCGAGGATACTGAAAGATGTTCGCTCCGCGTACTTCTTGTGCGCAATCTCCAGTTGCATCGCCTCCGATCCGACCGAGGATACTGAAAGTTCTGACAATGCGGTACATTTTTCCTCCTTTCTCTTTCTTGTTGCATCGCCTCCGATCCGACCGAGGATACTGAAAGCGTAGATGCTGTCAATCTCCCACCCCCGTCCCGTCATTGTTGCATCGCCTCCGATCCGACCGAGGATACTGAAAGTTCCTCACGGGGTGCGCCTGCCAGCGGCTGGTGCAGTGTTGCATCGCCTCCGATCCGACCGAGGATACTGAAAGCACGACGAGAACGCGGTCGGCGAATGAGGGTAATCCGTTGCATCGCCTCCGATCCGACCGAGGATACTGAAAGCAGGTATGCCGCCAGCCGCCGCCTCAGTCCCCCGGGTGTTGCATCGCCTCCGATCCGACCGAGGATACTGAAAGTCCATCATCTGTCGCCCTATCTCGGCAAACGCCGCGCGTTGCATCGCCTCCGATCCGACCGAGGATACTGAAAGATACCGGCTGCTCGCGGGTGGAGCGGTCCGGACGGTACAGTTGCATCGCCTCCGATCCGACCGAGGATACTGAAAGGCACTTGCGGGAGGCCCGGCTCTGTGGTATCATATACCAGGTTGCATCGCCTCCGATCCGACCGAGGATACTGAAAGTCAAGTGCTCAATAACCCTGCGGAAGCAGGATTTCAAGTTGCATCGCCTCCGATCCGACCGAGGATACTGAAAGGCGCGCTGGTCCTCTCCACCGGCGAATTGGTCCCCGAGTTGCATCGCCTCCGATCCGACCGAGGATACTGAAAGCCGCATTAGCGCGCAGAGTGGGAAAGAGGATCCGCTGTTGCATCGCCTCCGATCCGACCGAGGATACTGAAAGAGGAAAAACAAGTGCCCTCCTCAGGACGGGGAATCGGAGTTGCATCGCCTCCGATCCGACCGAGGATACTGAAAGTTCGGGGCCGGGCTACGTTCACCGGGTTCGGCGAAGGGTTGCATCGCCTCCGATCCGACCGAGGATACTGAAAGGCGAATGGGGCTGTCACCGCTCTACTACTTCGGGGGTTGCATCGCCTCCGATCCGACCGAGGATACTGAAAGTACACACTCCCCCCAGAAACCCGGTAGCGCATACATGTTGCATCGCCTCCGATCCGACCGAGGATACTGAAAGCCGCTTGGGGGACACCAGAGGAGTTATCTCCACCTGCGTTGCATCGCCTCCGATCCGACCGAGGATACTGAAAGGGTTTTCAGAGTGGGAACGGAACGCGATGTGCATCTCGTTGCATCGCCTCCGATCCGACCGAGGATACTGAAAGGGGTCTGTAGGGAAGCCGTGAGCTTGCTCAGGCTTGGTTGCATCGCCTCCGATCCGACCGAGGATACTGAAAGTGGCACGGATCCACCCTTCCCGCTTCCGTGCATCGGAGTTGCATCGCCTCCGATCCGACCGAGGATACTGAAAGGCACCTCCTACTTGGAGAACCGCTCCATGATGGCGGGTTGCATCGCCTCCGATCCGACCGAGGATACTGAAAGATCTGGGTCGGTTCTGAATGCGCGCCGCCGCCTCCAGTTGCATCGCCTCCGATCCGACCGAGGATACTGAAAGACCTGGACGGGATGACGGAGCGGTACACCGTCCAGGGTTGCATCGCCTCCGATCCGACCGAGGATACTGAAAGCGCCTATCCTGTGGGCCTCGACCCAGAATTTCCCCCCTGTTGCATCGCCTCCGATCCGACCGAGGATACTGAAAGAGGGACAAAATCCCCCTGACCAAGCACGGCGTCAAGGTTGCATCGCCTCCGATCCGACCGAGGATACTGAAAGACAATTCCCGCCTTTGCCAGCCCCAGCGCCAGAAGCGTTGCATCGCCTCCGATCCGACCGAGGATACTGAAAGGGCTCCCGGGCGAAGCCCGCCACGTGCGGGAGGGAGGTTGCATCGCCTCCGATCCGACCGAGGATACTGAAAGTCCACCTCCATCGCCGCCTGCCAGTCAGCAAGCGCAGTTGCATCGCCTCCGATCCGACCGAGGATACTGAAAGGTTCCAACTGCTGGATCGCCGACCGGACGTAAAGAAGAGTTGCATCGCCTCCGATCCGACCGAGGATACTGAAAGAGCTGCACGTAGAGGTCCACCGCCTGGGCAAAGAAGTTGCATCGCCTCCGATCCGACCGAGGATACTGAAAGGTGCATGCAAGCGGCCAGTCCAGTATTTCATAAATGGTTGCATCGCCTCCGATCCGACCGAGGATACTGAAAGTACACAAGAACGGGAAAGATTACGCAAAAAAAATCCCGTTGCATCGCCTCCGATCCGACCGAGGATACTGAAAGGGCTCATCTCGCGCAGGGATTGTTGTACCTGTTCCATCGTTGCATCGCCTCCGATCCGACCGAGGATACTGAAAGCGGCGGTGGGCTTCCCGGCGGCTCTCCAGGGACCGGGCGTTGCATCGCCTCCGATCCGACCGAGGATACTGAAAGGTTCGGGAGCGGCGGCCGCCGTCGGCGGTGGAACCGGTTGCATCGCCTCCGATCCGACCGAGGATACTGAAAGAGCCGCCGGCGCACCGCCGCGTGCACCTGGCGCACCGGCGTTGCATCGCCTCCGATCCGACCGAGGATACTGAAAGACGAAAAAGACCGCGTAGTCGCTCACGAAATCGGTCGTTGCATCGCCTCCGATCCGACCGAGGATACTGAAAGATTCTGTCTCGGCGTTCCAGCAAGTTGCCGGAGAATTGTTGCATCGCCTCCGATCCGACCGAGGATACTGAAAGCGCCCACGCCACCGGCGCTTACCGGCAGCGCGACGACGTTGCATCGCCTCCGATCCGACCGAGGATACTGAAAGGATGATGTCGGCAATCGCGTTCATCGTGCTTTCCTCCTGTTGCATCGCCTCCGATCCGACCGAGGATACTGAAAGTTCCGGGTATGGCAACTACCTGTACTTCATCGTCCAGTTGCATCGCCTCCGATCCGACCGAGGATACTGAAAGGGCGGGCGTACTCCTCGGCGTGGAGGGCGGTAGGCACAAGTTGCATCGCCTCCGATCCGACCGAGGATACTGAAAGGTCGGATGACGCCCGGGCCGCTGGATGGGGAGATGATGTTGCATCGCCTCCGATCCGACCGAGGATACTGAAAGCCGAAAAAACTCGTCTACCACCTTAAAGGCGGTAGAGTTGCATCGCCTCCGATCCGACCGAGGATACTGAAAGGAAGATTGAGTCTATGCCGAGCATCACCTATGAGGAGTTGCATCGCCTCCGATCCGACCGAGGATACTGAAAGCTCCACGTATTGGGGGACCGACACGCCGTCCTTCGTGTTGCATCGCCTCCGATCCGACCGAGGATACTGAAAGCGCTGAGGAGCGTATTCGGCGTGGAGCAGTCCGTAGTTGCATCGCCTCCGATCCGACCGAGGATACTGAAAGGGTCACCACCGACCGGACCGGCACGGTGACGACGGGTTGCATCGCCTCCGATCCGACCGAGGATACTGAAAGGGACAAGCGCCGGAGGGCCAGGGCCCCTTGCTCTATAGTTGCATCGCCTCCGATCCGACCGAGGATACTGAAAGGCTTGCCAGGGCGGTGGTTCGGGAGAAGGTGGCCGGGTTGCATCGCCTCCGATCCGACCGAGGATACTGAAAGAATCAGTAAAATAAGGCAAGACAGGCAAGCGGGGGGATTGTTGCATCGCCTCCGATCCGACCGAGGATACTGAAAGTTGAGGAGTATGCGGAGGAACTGCGTGGTCTCGGTTTGTTGCATCGCCTCCGATCCGACCGAGGATACTGAAAGTTGCTCATTGCAGTAGTCACCGGTTTGGTGCTCCTGGGTTGCATCGCCTCCGATCCGACCGAGGATACTGAAAGGCGCCGCGCGGGCCGCGGCGGGCGTGCCGAACAGCGCGTTGCATCGCCTCCGATCCGACCGAGGATACTGAAAGAGATACTCGTCCAGATTCGTCAGCCCGTCCCCATCCCGAGTTGCATCGCCTCCGATCCGACCGAGGATACTGAAAGCCCGGACGCCCGGAGCCGGATGGTCAGGAACTGTTGCGTTGCATCGCCTCCGATCCGACCGAGGATACTGAAAGTCTGATAGTCCACCGCCGTGACTGGCACGATGTACACCAGTTGCATCGCCTCCGATCCGACCGAGGATACTGAAAGTGATTCCCAACTTGGCCCTGCGGGTTGGACCGCAGGCGGTTGCATCGCCTCCGATCCGACCGAGGATACAAGATAAGCCGTTAGCCGACAGCCGTCAGCCGTGAGTTGGCCGGGCAAGGGGAAGTTTTCCTGCTGACGGCTACCGGCTGACTGCTGACGGCGAATCCTGCAGAGCATCCGCTCAGACCAGGGACACGGAAAAGTCGTGAACCCCCTATCTTTTAGTTTCCGCTAACTTTGCCTGCTACAGGCAGGGGAAATCCCCCTGGGCCAGCACCCGCCGCAGCCGTCCCGGGCTCCGTTGGGGCTGCCGATCCCAGAAGCCGGTCGGCACCAGCGGTAACACCGCCGCCAGGTAGAGCAAGTTGTTCGCCGACAGCAGGGCTAACTCCGGCAGCCGCCAGATGCTCTTCGGCGCGTAACTGTTCAGCCTCACCCATCCCCCAGCGGCTTCGCCGCTACCCCCTCCTCTCTCCTGAACGAAGTTCAGGAGAGGGGAAGAGGTGCCGCCACAGGCCTCGGCCCGAGGGCGGCGGGGGTGGGGTGAGGAAGTCTGAATAGTTACTCCGGCGCGAACACCCACTGCCGTTCCAGCCCCAGGAGAGGCTTGGTCACGGGTGTCTCCCAATATCGTCGGAGCCCGGTGGGCCAGGCCGTAAACGGCCTGGCTGAGGCTGCATAGGGCGCTGGAAGCGCCCTCTCCCGGTTGTAGGACAACTGCTTGCAGTTGTCCTACAAACGGAACATGGGTTGCCCAGGTGGAGAGGGCGCTTTAGCGCCTCATCCTTGCCTGAACCTGGCCGTAAACGGCCAGGCGAAAAGGCCAGCAGCCCAGCCCGACAAAACTGGGACACACCCGAAAGGCACAGCCTTTTCCGGCCAACGCCAGAATTTTCCGCCTGATGCGACACCGTCGGGCGGATTGCTCTTGCCAATCCGGGCGTTCTTGGGTATCCTTACTCGTGCCCAGGAGCCAAAATGAAACCGCGCATCCGACTGGACCGGTTGCTGGTGGAGCGGGGGCTGGCGGAGAGCCGCACTGAGGCCCAGCGGTGGATCCGCGCGGGCCAGGTGCGCGTCGCCGACCAGGTGGTGGACCAGCCCGGGGCGCTGGTATCCCCCGACGCCCCGGTCGCGCTGACCGCGCGGCCACGCTTTGTCAGCCGGGGCGGGGAGAAACTGGAGGCCGCGCTCATCGGCTTCGGGGTGGATGTGCGGGGATGGGTGGCGGCCGACGTCGGCGCGTCCACCGGCGGCTTCACCGATTGCCTCCTCCAGCGCGGCGCCGCCCGGGTCTACGCCATAGACGTGGGATACGGACAACTGGACTGGCGTCTGCGCAACGACCCGCGCGTGGTGGTGATGGAGCGCACCAACGCCCGCTACCTGGAGGGGTTGCCGGAACCGGTCCACCTGGTGACGGTGGACGTCTCCTTCATCTCACTGCGGCTCATCCTGCCCCGGGCGGTGGGATGGCTGCACCCTCATGGGCAGGTCATCGCGCTGGTCAAGCCCCAGTTTGAGGCCGGACGGCGGGATGTGGGCAGGGGCGGGGTGGTGCGGGACCTTGCCGTCCACCGGCGCGTGCTGGTGGAGGTGGTCCGGGCCGCCGCCGACCTGGGCCTGACCCTGCGGGGGCTGATGGTCTCCCCGCTCCTGGGGCCGGCGGGGAACCGGGAGTTTCTGGGGTGGTGGAGTTGGGGATAAAAAAGGGGGATTTTGCGGCGGCCGAAGGCCGCCGCAAAATCCCCCTATCCCCCTGCCCAGAGGTTATTGGGCCCGCAGAAGCGGAATCTGCGGGAAGTCGTCCGGGCCCAGGGTGGCGATGTCCGCCTGGCTGGACGGATACCGGGAGAGAATCTCCTCCTGGGTGGGCATCCCCGCCCAGGCCAAGTCTATGATGCGGGTGTGGTTGGTGTCGTCCGGGCCGCCGCCGAAGCGCCACTGCTGGGCCTGCGCCAGCACGTCCCGCACCCGCCAGACGCCCGTGGAGGGGAAGCCCTCCTGGCTGAGCACCGCCGCGACGTAGCCCCACGTCGCCGGGTCCCCCTCGCCGAAGGCCTCCCGCGGCACCCGCAGCGTCACCGTCCGCGCCGCCGGGTCTACGATGATCTTGTAGGAAACCCCCGTCACCTGCTTCGGCGCGCCGCTCTGCGGGTCCGGCGCCAGAATCTGCGGCGTCCACCCCTCCGCCCAGACGGCCACCTCCCAGCCGTTGCCCGCCTCCAGCGCGGCGTTCCGCCCGGGCAGGAGCAATCGCGCACCCGTCCCGGCGCCAGGGTCCTTGTCCACATAGACGTCCAGCGTCTGGAGGGCCAGATTGTTGGGGGAGCCCCACGGGTTGGGAATCGGGCCGTAGAAGGCGAACTTGAAGACCAGGTTCTTCTCGTCGTAGGCGACGGTGAAGGACTTCAGGTCAAAGACCTGGGGCTTGAACACGCCGTCGGTGGGGTAGGTGTAGGGGCCGGGGCCGTGGTCGTCCCCCTCCGGGTCCTCCACCTGCAGGACCGTCGTGTAGCGGCCCAGGTCGGGCAGAACGACCTGCGCGGGCCCGCCGACGGGGAGCATCAGGCCGGAGGGGGCCAGGACCACCACCAGCCGGAGGTCGTCCCCAGGCTCCAGGTCACCGATGGCGTCCCAGGGGATGGCGGCCTCAAAGGCGTCGGCGCCCATCGCGGCCTCGCCCACCGGCCCGGCGGCCTGCCACTCAGACTTGACGGGCCGGTAGGCGGTCAGGGCCTGCCCGTCCCACTCAAAGAGGTGGGTGGCGGCGATGCCGGTCAGCAGAGGGGTCTCGCCCTCTGCCGCGCGGGCGAAGGGGGAAACTTCGGCCGCGCGCGGGGAGACCAGATACATCCCGATGCGCGCTCCGGCGGGCAGGGGCTGCCGGAAGGTCAGCCGGACGTAGAGGTTCCGGGCGTCAAAGGCGTAGGCCAGGTCGGCCCCGGTGGCCTGAGCACCGCCCCTGTAGAGGGCCGCGCCGTCCCACTCCCCCGGCCCGACGCGCCCGTCCACCGTGGGCGTGGAGAGGCCCTGCACTTCCTGGTCGGCCCGGACCGGCTTCCTGGGGATGATGGGGACGTCCACAAAGGCCGGCACCGGCTCCCCCAGCGACTCGTACACTTTCTTCAGCAGGGCCCGGAAGCCCTCGTCAAAGTACTCGTCCTGCCCGGAGTCCTGATCCGCGCCGTACCACCAGAACCAGTCCGAGCCCTCGGCCAGGTACATGTAGTCCAGGGCCTGAGCGATGGCCTCGGGAGGGGCGCTGCGGGTCCTGGAGATGTCGTACTTGGAGAGGTCGTACCGGGTCTGGACCAGGTAGTTCCAGGCCTGCCGCTCTTCCGGTTCGCCAATCCAGGTGTCGTAGTTGGCGCTGAACCAGGCGCCGGGGAAGAGGTGCTCCAGCGTCCGCTGCTCCGGAAACATCGCCAGGTACTCGGACGGCGTCACCGTCTTGATCGTCTGGCTCTCGGAGAGGAGACGGTACAGGGTGTGGAGGAATTCCTTGCCGTCGTTGTCGTAGTACTCCCAGGCGTTCTCGCCGTCCAGGATGATGCTGACGATGTGGGGACCAGTGGCCCCTTGTTCTTTGAGACGGGCACGGATGTTCTCCAGCCGGTTCATCAGGTCCTGCGCGGCCTTCTCGCCGGGCATGCCGGAGTAGGTGAAGCCGATTTTGTCCGAGAGGGTCCAGTCCCGGAAGAAGACGGCAACGCGCTGGTCGCCCTGGCCGACGTAGTAGGGCCGGTAGAGGGCATCCGCTTCCTGCACCGTCTCTTTGAAGTCCCGGGTGAAATCGCCGATGCCCAGGGACTGGGCCAGGACCGGCTCGCCGGTGGCCATCCACTGGTATCCGGCCTTCGCCACCAGGGGGACGATTTCCTGGGCGACGGCCCCCTCGCCGGGCCAGAGGCCGCGGGGCTTCTGCCCGAAGTGCGCTTCGTAGATTTCCACACTGCGCTTCAGGTGGGCGATGGCGTCGTTGGGGTAGGAGAAGCGCTGCGGCATCTCCGCGCTGGGGTTACCCACCAAGGCCAGATTCGTGTCGTAGATGAGGGGCAGGATGGGATGCGCGTAGGGGGTGGTGGTGACCTCTATCTGGCCCTTCTCCTGGAGTTCCCGGTGGATGGGGATGACCTGGGCCAGAATGCGGCGGACCTCGTTGAAGAGGACGACCTTATCCTCTTCCGAGAAGCCGTGGTCTTTGGCGACCAGGCTCCGCAGGGGCTCCTTCGCCAGTTCATCGGGGTCTATCCAGGCCAGGTTGAACCAGACCTGGAGGTCGCGGAAATCCTGCTCGGTGAAGGTCTCCAGCGCGCGGGCGATGGCCTCGTCGTCGGTGCCGCCCCGTTTATCCAACAGCGCCCTGTAGCCGGGGTAGCGCCGGATGATGTGGTCCCAGTTGGCGTCAAAGAAGCGGCGGAGGATGAACTCTTTCTCCTCGGTGGTCAACTCTGCGGCCGGCTTCTCCGCCAGCACCCAGTACCGGTCCTTGGCGCCGTTCTGGACGAAGTCATCCAGTTGGCGGAGGAGGACCGGGGTGAGGTTGAAGGTGACGTGGACGTTCGGGTACTGGGCCACCGTGGCGGCCATATCGTAGTAGTCCTTGGTGGCGTGGACGCGCACCCAGGGGCGGGTGTAGACGCCGTCGGCGTCCTTGTAGTAGAGGGGCTGGTGCTGGTGCCACATCAGGTTGAGGTAGAGGACCTCTTCCGTCGGCGGCGCGGTAGTGGGCGTGGGGATGGCCTCGGTGGGTGGGGGCGGGGTTGTCGGCGACGCGGCCGGCGCGCCGCAGGCGGCCAGAAGGGTAGATAGCAGGGTCAGCATGCCAATCGCTGAAACCAGTTTGCGGTTCATCGGAACTCCTTTACTGTGCAGGCGGGTTGCGGCGGCCAGGCCGCCGCAACCCGCGTTCTCTATCCCTTCACTGAACCCAGGGTCAGGCCGGAGATGAGCCACTTGGACGAGTACAGGAAGAGAGCCATGACCGGGATGGCGATGAGCACCGATGCGGCGGCAAACTTGCCCCAGGAGACGGTGAACTGCTGGGCGTAGGTCCAGATGCCCAGGGGCCAAGTGAAGAGATCGTTCTTCTGAAGCACCACCCGCGCCACCAGGTACTCGCTCCAGCCGCCCATAAAACTGAACAGGAAGGCAATCGCCAGGGAGGGGCTGGAGAGCGGCAGGATGATGCGGGTGAAGGTCATCATCCGGGAGGCGCCGTCAATCAGCGCCGCTTCTTCCAGGTCCACCGGGATGGTGTCGTAGTACCCCTTCAGCATCCAGATGGTCAGCGGGACGGAGGAGACGGAGTAGGCGATGATCAACCCCAGGGAGGAGTTGATCATTTTCAGTTTTGCCAGCATGATGTAGAGCGGAAGCAGCAGCATGCCCGCCGGAATCATCTGGGTGGTGAAGAGAAAGACCAGGCCGGCGGACCGTCCCCTGAAGCGGAAGCGGGAGAAGGCATAGGCGCTCACCGCCGCCAGCGCGACGCTGATGAGGGAAGTGACCATGACCACGGAGAAGGAGTTCCAGAGCCAGAGGAAGAAATCGGACTTCCGGTTCTTCTCCGGCGCGCCGAAAAGGACTTCCCGGTAGTTGTCCAGAGTGGCGTTCTCCGGGATGATGCGCAGGCTGGTGGTCAGGAGCGTATCGTTGGGGCGCAGGGAGATGGTCACCACGCGCAGGACCGGGTAGACGGAGATGATGCTGGCGATGATCAGGAGCAGGTGAATCATCAGCCGCTTGAAGGGGCTATCGCCGCGCGCCCGGAAGAAGAACCAGCGGTAGAAGCGAACCAGAGCGTTTTGCTTCTTCATCGTACCCTCCCCTTATTCGGTGGCTGATTTCAGCCCACCGGTGACGCGCAGGTACACAATGGTGAAGCCCAGCAGGATGAAGAAGATGACCAGCGCGAACATGGCGGTGAAGCCGTACCGGTAGAACTGGAACGCGGCCTTGTACATAGAAGAGACCAGGATGTCCGTCTTCTCCTGCGGACCTCCCTGGGTGATCAGCCAGATGACGTCAAACTTGTTGAAGGTCCAGATGACGCCCAGGATGACGGCAGGGGTGAGCACCGGGCGCAGGAGCGGCAGGGTGATGTTGCGGAACATCTGCCACTTGTTGGCCCCGTCCATTTCCGCCGCCTCGTAGTACTCGTGGGAGATGCTCTGCAGGCCGCCCAGGATGATGACGGCCATAAAGGGGATGCCCAGCCAGATGTTGGAAATCAGGATGGAGACGAAGGCCCAGAAGGGGTCCTGCTTCCAGGAGACCGGGCCGATGTTCGCGGCCAGCCAGGAGAAGACCGGCGATAGCAGGGCAACTTTGGTGCTCAGGCTGGCGAAAAAGTTGTGGATGTTATTCAACATAATGTTGAAAAACCCGTAGCGCAGGTCAAACTCGTTGCGCAGGGCCATCGCGGCGATGGTGGTGGGGATGGCCCAGGGGAAAACCAGCAGGGTCCGGTAGAAGCCCTGCAGTTTCATCGGTCGGTGCAGGAGCAGGGCCAGCACCATGCCGCCCGTGACGTGGAAGGTGACGTTGATGACGGTCCACAGGACCGTCCGTCCCAGGACCTCAAAGAATTTCGCGTCCTTCGCGACGTTGCCCGTGAACAGGGTCACCAGGTTCTGCCAGCCGTATTGCAGGCCGTAGGAAGCGTTCTTCGTGGCCTGAGTCCCCAGCGACGCGTTGGAGAAGGCCAGTTTGATCTCAAAGAGGAAGGGGTAAATAATCAGGAACAGGACGCCGACGAGGGCGGGGATGACCAGAAGGTACGCCAGCCCGACCCGGCTGACGCGCGGCTCGGTGATACGCTGGATGAGGAAGAAGAGCAGGCCCAGCACCACCAGAAGAAGGACCGCCGCGCCGAGGGGGGCCTGCCCGGCTGCGACCAGTTTTGTGCCTGCCAGGAACTTCTGGAAAGCCGCGAACCCACTGACCGGCAGAAGGACGAAACTCTTGAACGGCCCCTCGGGCAGGCGGATGAGGTCGGTCAGGTCAAAGAAGGCGATGATGAGCAGGACGGTGATCAGTCCGAGGATGCCCTGGATGAGCCGGACGATGACGGTCGTGAGGGTGTGGGGAGGACGGCGGAAGAAAATCTGGTAGAAGTAGACTTCAATCACAATCATTACGGCCGCGATGGCGCCCAGGAACAGGGATATTTCGCGGATGCGGGCCAGGATCATTTTGGAACTGAGGTTAATTCCGCTGGCGTGGGGGGCAAACAGGGCCCGCAGGATCAGGTAGAGGACAATCAGGCCCCCAATCCACAGGGCCGTGGGAAGGTATTTACGAAGAGCGCCCATTTTCTCGCCCATTGCTCCTCCCGATGATGAGCAAAAGGGGGGAGCGGGAAACCCGCTCCCCCCTTGAGGACTCCAGAACTACTTCAGGGTGGCGACGCAGTCATCCGCCGCCTTCTGAGCCGCGGCCGCCGCCTCTTCCGGCGTGATGGTACCGGCCATTACGCCCTCCAGGTTGGGCCGCCAGGCATCCCAGGCGCAGCGCATCTCGGGAGCCGCCGGCATACCCCGACCGTTGGCCAGGGCCGCCATGGAGCCAGCCAGGATGGGGTCGCTGGTGATCGCCGGATCCTTGGCGACCTCTTTGTTGGAGGGCAGACGCTTGAACTGGTCCAGCCAGCGCTTCTGGACGTCCGCAGAGGTCATGAAGGTGATGAAGCGGACCACCGCGTCCTTCTTGACCGGGTCGTCCAGGACGCCCTTGTAGACCATGAAGTACTTGCCGCTGGTCATCTCGGTGTAGGGATGGCCGTTGATGGGCGGCACCGGGGCGACGCCCAGTTTGTCGCCCAGGGCTTCCACGTAACTGCCGAGGGACCAGTCGCCGTTGATGATCATGGCCGCCTTGCCCTCTTTGAAGAGCGTGTCGGCGCAGTTGTAGTCGCACTCCTGCGGGACCACGCCCTCATCCTTGAGGCTCTTCACGAACTTCAGGTAGTTGATGAAGGCCTCGTTGTTGAACTGGGGCTTGTCGTTCTCATCCAGCGGCCAGCCGCCGAAGGCGCCGTAGAAGCCAGCGCCCCAGAAGGGCTCGTTCAGGTTGTAGGCGAAGCCCTGAATGTCGCCCTGGGTCAGTTCCTTGGCCTTCTGGATCAGTTCCTCAAAGGTGGCCGGCGCCTGGGGGATGAGGTCCTTGTTGTAGAGGAGCATCAGGTGGTTGCCGTAGTTATCCGGCACACCCCAGAGGACGCCCTTCACGATGGCGGGCTGGAGGGACCCGGGGAAGAACTGGTCCAGGAACGCCTTATCAAACAGTTGGTCCACCGGGGCGATGATGTCCAGCGCGCTGAAGGGACCGGCGAAGTCGTTGGGCACGCGCACCACTTCGGGGGCCGCCTCGGCCAGCGCCGCAGTCTGGAACTGGTCGCGCAGCGCCTCGTTCTCGTAGTGCGTCCGCTCCACGTTGATGTCCGGGTTGGCCGCCTCAAACTCGGCGATCAACTGGTCCAGGAAGACATCCACTTCCTCGCCTTCCTGTTCCCAGAAGGCAATGGTGACCTGCTCCGGAGCCTTGGTCGGCGGCACCGCCGTCGGCGCTTCCGTCGGCTTTTCCGTCGGCTTGGGCGGCGGCGTGGTCGGAGTCGGGGTCGGCTTGGCGCACGCGCTCAGCACGAACGCGGCCGCCAGCATGACGCTCAACACGAGCCAAAGGGTCTTCTTCATTTTGCTTTCCTCCTGTCAGATTTGATTTGAATGGTTGGAATGGAACTGTTCAGGATAGGGTTGGTTTGGGGTTGAGTCATCGCTTTTTCTTCCAGGCATCCCTCCTTTCTGCTCCTCGCCCCCTCTGGGAGGGGGAGGGGTTTGCGGCGGCGACCGGAGGTCGCCGCCGCAAACCCCGCCGTGCTCTCCGGCGGGAGCCAGACGAGCATCACACCCGGCACGGCATTTCGCTGATGACGGCAATGAATTCGGCCGTCCGGCGGACCAGCGCCTCCACGGGCATCGGATCCGAAAAGGTCTTCTCAAACATCGCCTGCAGTTGGCGGGAGACTTTGACGTAGTCCGGGATGGACGGACGGGCCCGGCCCAGCGAGACCACCTCCGAGACCCAGGCCAGCAGCGGCGCGCCGTTGGAAGAGACCAGGCGGTTGAAAGAGGGGTTCGGCAGAATCTGGAGCATCTCCCGATACCACGGACCCACCTGGGCCGGATCGGTGGCGAACCGAAATACCTCCATGACCTGCTGGGGCCGGGAACTCTGGCGCAGGATAACGTAGGATGTCCCGCCGATGGTCGGGGCCGGTTGACCGCCGGGGGCGGCGGGAGGGAGAACGTACCCCACCCGCTCCTCAAACGCTCCGTCCTCCCAGCCACTGGTGTGCCGGATCAGGTCGGCCTCGTAACTCCCGCCCAGGGCCATCGCGGCCTTACCGCTGGCGAAGAGCCGGAAGGCGGTGTCCTCCCGGTAGCGAACCACGTCCGGCGGCGCGACGCGGTGGGTGACCACCAGGTCCCGCAGGAACCGGAGCGCCCGCACCGTCGCCGGGCTGTCCAGGACGACGGCCCCGTCCTCCAGAACATCCCCGCCCGCCGACCAGAGGAAGGGCATCAGCATGTAGACCGTCGCTTCGCCCCCCGCCGTGCCGCCCGGGAAGACGAGCGGGTAGGCATAGCCGTACCGTTCCTGCACCTGGGGCTGGAGAAAGTGACGGGCCACGTCCAGCAAATCGTCCCAATCCCGGGGCGGGGTCAGGCCCTCCCGGGCGAACCAGTCTTTGCGGTACCAGAGCAGCGAAATATCCGCCTTGACCGGCAGGCCGTAGAGTTTGCCCCCGTAGGAGTTGGCGCTTACGAAGGCCGGGTACAGGTCCTTGCCGAAGGCGGAATGGTTCCACTGGGAGTTCAGGTCTTCCAGGGGGTAGAGAAACCCCGCGCGGGCCAGCCCGGCCACCCAGACGCAGTCCACCATTGCCGCGTCGGGGGCGGTGCCGCTACCCACGGCCGCGCTCAGCAGGTCGTAGAACCGGGTGTGGTTGACTACTTCCACCTGGAAGGAGACGGGCGGGTGGTCACAGGCGGCGTTCCAGGCCCGGCGGACGTGCTCCAGCAGTTCCGACCAGCGGGTGTCGGAGCACATCAGGTGGATGGACGTATCCGGGGACCCGGGGCGAGGGGAGCATTCGTTGACAAAGGTGCCGGCCCCGGGGCGGCGGACCAGCACCCCTTCGTACACCAGTTCCTTGAGCGCCTGACGGACGGGGGAACGGCTGATGCCGTAGAGCCGACAGAGTTCATCCTCGGTGGGAATCCGGTCCCCCGGACGCCACAGGCCGCTCTCTATCTGCTCCCGGATCAGGGTCTTGAGTTGATGGTAAATGGGGACGGGTGAGTCCCGGTCAATCTTTGCCATTTCGGCCCCAGGATTTGGTGTACTGGTATAATATTACACCAAAGTGTTCGTTTTGTCAAGTAGCGATTCGCTGCGGGTGTGTCCCAAAATCGTCGGGAGCCCGGTGGGCCAGGCCGTAAACGGCCTGGCTGAGGAAGTACCGGGCGCTGGAAGCGCCCTACGTCATGTGCAACTTCAACTGATGGATTGGTAGCAAGCCGTTTCTGACCCCTCCTCATCCCCCCGGCCCCCTTCTCCTCCCCGAAAGAGGCTGCTGAGAAAGTGGGGCAAGCCCTCCTGGTGGGAGGAAAGGGATAAAAGAAAAATTATTTTTGTGGTGGCGGCTTCGCCGCCACCACAAAAATAATATTCTTATTTCACCCCCTCCTCCGCCGTGAAACGGTGGGGGAGAGGGGGCAAAAAAGATTCCCTCAAAGGGGACTTTTTCAGCACCCTCCGAAACGGGGAGGAGAAGGGGGGAGAAAAGGAGGGGTTTGAGGCGGGCGGCGAAGCCGCCCGCCTCAAACCCCTCTCAACTCCCCCCTCCCCGCGCCGCACAGCGGCAGCGGGGAGGGGGGCCGGGGGGAGGGGCAAGCCGGCGTAATGCCCCAAAGGGCTCCAAATACCTCTGGGAAAAAACAAGTTGCACATAGCGTGCCCTCTCCCTTCGGTCGTCTTTCGGGAACATGGGTTGCCCAGGCAAAGAGGGGCGCTTTAGCGCCTCGTATTCGCCTGAGCCTGGCCGTTTACGGCCAGGCGAAAAGGCCAGCGGCCCAGCCCGACAAAACTGGGACACGCCCTTCGCTGCTTGACCTCAGCGTTTGCGCTTGACAACCAGGCCGAAAGTTGTATAATCTGAATGAACGTTCATTCAGAGAAATAACATGGCCGAGCCGCAGGAAGTGCAGGACCGCCGGGAGCAGATTCTGGAGGCCGCCGTTGCGGTTTTCGCCGAACGCGGCTACCAGCGGGCGACCGTCAAAGAGATTGCCGCCCGCGCGGGTATCGCCCCCGGTACCATTTACCTCTACTTCCGCAACAAGCGGGAACTGCTGCTGGCCCTCGCCGAGACCCTCATCCGCCGGGCCGCCGAAGCCCTTCTGGCCCCCGGCGACGACCTGGATGTGCGGTCGCGCCTGGCCCTCATCCTGCGGGACCGTCTCCGGTTTGTCCGGGAGAACCAGGGGCTCCTGCGCGCGCTGGCGACCGAAATCTGGACCGACCGGGAACTGGCCGCGCAGTTCTTTGGAGAGGTCATCCTCCCGGCCATCGGCGCGGGTTCTCTCTACATTCAGGAACGGGTCGCCCGGGGCGAGTTGCGCCCGTTCCAAGCCGAGGTCGTCTTACCGGCAGTGGTCGGTGGGATTCTCCTGATTTCTATTCTCCGTATGATGGCCCCGGATTCCCCCGCTGCCGCGCTCTCTGAGGAAGAAGTGGTGGAAGAACTGGTCCGCCTCTACCTTCACGGGCTCTGCTCTCATCCGGAGGAGGAATGGGGCGCACGTTGACCGTTGCCCGGAAGGAACTGCTCCACATCCTGCGCGACCGGCGGGCGCTGGTGGTGATGTTCCTGATTCCGGTGGTGCAACTCTTCCTGCTGGGCTACGCTGCCACCACCGACATCCGCCACCTGCGCACGGCGGTGCTGGACGCCGACCGGACCGTCCAGAGCCGGGAACTGGTCGCGGCGTATCGCGCGTCCAATTACTTTGACATCGTCGCCACCGTGGGGAGCGAGGAGGAACTGGCGGACCTGATGGACCGGGGCCGGGTGCGGGCGGGGCTGATGATTCCCGCCGGTTTCGGTGCCGACGTCGCCGCCGGGCGGCAGGCCACCATTGCCGTCGTCATTGACGGCTCCGACCCCAACGTCGCCAACACGGTCCTGGCCGCGTCGCAGCAGGTGGGGCTGGCCCACGGTCTCCGGCTCCTGGAGCGCCGCGTCGGGGCTGCCGCCGGGACGAACCCGCTGGAGGTCCGGCCGCGCGTCTGGTACAACCCCCAGATGCGCAGCGCCAACTTCATGATTCCCGGCCTGGTGGCGATGATACTGTTTCTCCTGACCTCTATGTTCACCGCCCTCTCCATCGTCCGGGAGCGGGAGCGGGGAACCATAGAGCAACTGATGGTCACGCCCATCCGCCCGATAGAAATGGTGGTGGGGAAGATTGTGCCCTATGTGGGCGTGGCGTTCTTTGACATTCTGGAGGTGCTGGCGATTGCCGTTTTCTGGTTCCGCGTCCCCATCCACGGGAGTTTGCTCCTGCTCCTGGCCCTGCTGGCCCTCTCCATGGTCACCTCGCTGGGCATCGGCATCTTCGTCTCCAGCGTCGCCAACACCCAGCAGGAGGCGATGCTTCTGGTCTGGCTCACCCTGCTCCCGTCCATCTTCCTCTCCGGCTTCTTCTTCCCGATAGAGGCGATGCCGAAGGCCCTGCAGGCGGTCAGTACCATTGTCCCGCTGCGGTACATGCTGGTCATCATCCGGGGGATCATCCTGAAGGGAGTGGGGCTGGAGGTGTTGACGGAGCAGGTGGCGGCGCTGGCGGTCTTCGGGGTGGGGATTATGGCGGTGGCCGCGGCGCGCTTCCGGAAGCGGCTGGGATGAAGGATGTATGGCCACGAATTTCACGAATTACACAAATTTTTTCGTGAAAATTCGTGCCATTCGTGGCTATTCAATTCCTCTGCGCCCTCTGCGGGCTCCGCGATTCAGAAATGAGCACTAAAATGAGCGATTCCATCATTGAAACCCAAAACCTGACCCGCCGCTTCGGGCGGGTGGTCGCGGTGGACGGGTTGAGCCTCTCCGTCCGGCGCGGCGAGATTTTCGGCCTGCTGGGGCCCGACGGCGCGGGCAAAACGACGACCATCCGCTTGCTCTGCGGGCTGCTGGCGCCCACCGCGGGGAGCGCGCGGGTGGCGGGCTTTGACACCGTCCGGCAGGCGGAGGAGATCAAGAAGCGCATCGGCTACATGCCCCAGCAGTTCTCCCTCTACGGCGACCTGACGGTGCAGGAGAATCTCCTCTTCTTCGCCGACGTCTTTGAGGTAGGGCGGCGGGAGCGGGAGGAGCGCATCGCGCGCCTGCTGGCCTTCTCCCGCCTGGAGCCATTCCGGAACCGCCGCGCCGCCCAACTTTCCGGCGGGATGCAGAAGAAACTGGCCCTGGCCTGCACCCTCATCCACCACCCGGAGATTCTCTTCCTGGACGAGCCGACGACTGGGGTGGACCCCGTCTCCCGGCGGGAGTTCTGGGAGATTCTGACTGAACTCCACCTGGAGGGGGTGACCCTCTTCGTGACCACGCCGTACATGGACGAGGCGGAGCGGTGCTCGCGGGTGGCGCTGATGCTGGACGGGCGCGTCATCGCCTGCGACACCCCCGACCGCATCCGGGAGGAGGTCACGGGCCACCTGCTGGAACTGCGCCCCCAGCGGGTTCGGGAGGCCGCCCGCGTGCTGGAGGGAACCCCCGGCGTCCTGGAGGTCCAGGTCTACGGGGACCGGCTCCACGTCTTCGTGGAGGACCCCCAACGGGGCGAGGAGGCAGTCCGGGAGGCCCTGGCCCGCGCGGGCATCGGGGTGGACTCCATCCGTCCCACCCGTCCCCGCATGGAGCAGGCGTTCATTTCCCTGATCCGGAGGCGGCACTAATGGAATCCTGGAAACGCCGCGCTCAGGCCCTGCGGGCCGATACCTATGCCCTCTACCTGGCCTACCGGGACCCCCGCACGCCCTGGTACGCCCGGCTGTTCGCCGCGCTGGTTGTCGGGTACGCCTTCAGCCCGGTGGACCTGATCCCGGATTTCGTCCCCGTCCTGGGCTACCTGGACGACCTGGTACTGGTGCCGCTGGGGGTGCTCCTGGCGCTGAAGATGATCCCGCCGGAGGTCTGGGCCGAAAGCCGCCAGCGGGCAAGAGAAGAGATGATTTCGGGCCGACCGGTCCGCTGGGCCGCCGTCGTGGTCATTGCGACCTGGTTGCTAGTCCTGGCGCTGGTTGCTGTGATTCTCTGGCGAACTCTGGGGAAGTAGGGCGAAACCCCGCAGTGGGGTTGCCCGACAGTTCTGGGACACGCGCGTTCGGAGTTGCCTTCTTCTGGAAAAGCCGTTATAATTCCTGTGCCGACCTTATGCGCGGAGGTGCAATATGTCATACCAGGCCACCTGGCTGCGAAGATTCACCGGGGTTTTTGATCCCGACCAGGCCCAGGTACTGGCCGAGGCCATCAGTGATATCTATGGCGAACTGGCTCGTGCCCGGGATATCAGGGAACTCAAAAGGGTCGTTCAGGAACTGGCCGAGGCCCAGAAACGGACCGAGGTCCGGGTAGAAGGGCTGGCCGCCCGAATGGAGGAACTGGCCGAAGCCCAGAAACGGACCGAGGTCCGGGTGGAGGAACTGGCCGAAGCCCAGAAACGGACCGAAGTCCGGGTGGAGGAACTGGCCGAGGCCCAGAAACGGACCGAAGTCCGGGTAGAAGGGCTGGCCGCCCGAATGGAGGAACTGGCCGAGGCCCAGAAACGGACCGAGGTCCGGGTAGAAGGGCTGGCCGCCCGAATGGAGGAACTGGCCGAAGCCCAGAAACGGACCGAGCAGCGGCTGGAGGGACTGGCTCAGGCCCAGGAGGCCATGGCTCAAGCCCTGGCATCCCTGGCCCGTGCCCAGGAGGAGAGCCAGCGCCAGATCCAGGCACTGGCCCGTGCCCAGGAGGAAAGCCAGCGCCAGATTCAGGAACTGACCCGGCAAATGGTGGAGGTCCGGCGGGAACTGGGCGGGCTGGGACGGAGCATGGGGTACGCGCTGGAAAACGAGGCCTACCGGATGCTCCCCGCTTTCCTGGCCGAGAAGCACGGCATCCAGGTCACCGAGCGCTTTGTCCGAACCTACATCGGAGATGAGGAGATTAATCTCTTCGGCCGGGGACGGCGCGACGGCAAGGAGGTCCTCATCGTCGGTGAGGTGAAAGTCCGCCTGGAGGAGGGACGTCGGGAGGACGCTCTGGAGCAACTGGAAGAGAAGGCCCGGGTCGTGCAGGAAGCGTATCCGGGAGAGGAACTGTTGCTGCTGCTGGTCACCCACCATGCCCATCCAGGCATCCTGCAGAGGGCTCAAGAACGCGGCATCCTCGTTGTCCAGAGTTTTGAGTGGTGAGAGGACGTCATCCCGCGCCGTTCTCCGCGATCGGGTGATGCGCGGGGTTTTGGCATAGCGGCCCGCCGCCCCAAAACCCCGCTTCTTTTTTGCCACGAATTTTATTTCTTTTAATTCGTGCAAATTCGTGCAATTCGTGGCAAAACAGACCCATCGGGCTTTCCGGAACCGCTATGGACGAATACGCTGTGATCGCCAGCGGCCTGACCAAAAAGTTCGGCGACTTCACCGCTGTGGACGGCGTCTCCTTCCGCATCCGGAGAGGGGAGATTTTTGGCTTCCTGGGGCCCAACGGCGCCGGGAAGACCACCACCATCCGCATGCTCCTGGGGCTTCTCCGCCCCACCTCCGGCACCGCCACCGTCCTGGGATACGACGTCGTTCGGCAGGCGGAGGAAATCCGCCGACGCGTCGGCTACGTGTCCCAGCGGTTCAGCCTCTACCAGGACCTGACCGTCACCGAAAATCTGGAGTTCTACGGCCGGACCTACGGCGTGCGGGGGGAACGGCTCCGGGAGCGCAAGCAGTTCGTCATCCGCATGGCGGGGCTGGAAGGGCGGGAGCGGGAACTGACCCGTAACCTCTCCGGTGGGTGGAAACAGCGGCTGGCCCTGGGCGCGGCCATCCTGCACGAGCCCCAGATGCTCTTTCTGGACGAGCCGACGGCGGGGGTGGACCCCATCTCCCGCCGCGCCTTCTGGGACCTGCTCTACGAACTGGCGGCAGGCGGGACGACCATCTTCGTCACCACCCACTACATGGACGAGGCGGAGCATTGCCACAGCCTGGCCTTCATCTACGGGGGCCGCATCGTCGCCCAAGGCTCCCCCGACGAGATCAAACGGACCCAGATGCGGGGGCAGGTCCTGGAGGTGGACTGTTCCGACCCGGAGCGGGCGGTTCGGTTGCTCCAGCAGACCGGCCTTTTTGACGAGGTGGCCCTCTACGGCCCCCTCATCCACGTGGTCACTCCGGATGTGGAGGCCCATCGGCGGGAGATTGAGGACCGGCTGAAACACGAAGGGATTTCGGTCCACTCGGTGGACTGGATTGTCCCCTCGCTGGAGGACGTGTTCATCTCACGCGTACGAAACGGGTAGTCAGGTCGCAGGTCGCACGGAGCAAGTCGCAGGGGGCATGTCGCACGGAGCACGTCGCAGGTCGCAGGTCGCAGAGGAGCAGAGGATGAAACGGCATTTGTGGCTGGCAGTGGGAATTCCGGTGGCGCTGATTCTGGTGGCCGGGGCGGTAGTGGCCCTCTCCCCCGGACTCCGGGAGCGGGCCCTGGCCCTGGTCGGGACTCCCCGTCCGGCAGCAGGGGAGATTACCGCTTCCGGCTTCATTGAGGCCGAAGAGGTCGCCATCGCGGCGGAGGTCGGCGGGCGCATCGCCGGGGTGCTGGTCGCCGAGGGGGATATGGTGGAGGCCGGGCAGGTCCTGATCCGTCTGGATGACCGGATTGCCCAGGCCCAGGTCGCGGTGGCCCAGGCGGGGGTGGAGGTGGCCCAGGCCCAACTGGCCCGCGCGCGGGCCGGTGCCCGTCCGGAGGAAATCCGCCGGGCCCGCGCGCTCCTGGCCCAGGCCGAGGCCGCCCGGGATGGCGCCTACCAGGCCTGGCAGGACGCGCGCGCCCTGCTGGCGAATCCCCAGGACCTGAACGCCCGCATCGCTCAGGCGGAGGCCCAGGTGAACGCCGCCCGCGCCACCCTGGACCAGGCCGTCGCCCTGAAAGATATGGCCGAAATGGCCTACAACCAGTATCAGGCGGCGATGCGGGAGTGGGAGAGCATCCCGGAGCCGTACCGCCCACCCCTCTCCCCCGAGGTTCACGGGGTCATCTACGCCTACTGGAAGGCGTGGGCGGGGGTCAACTCCGCCGGGGCCGCCTACGACGGGGCACGGGAGACGCTGGACCTGCTGTACCAGATGAAGAAGAACCCCCAGTCGCTGCGGGCACAGGTGGACGCGGCGGAGGCCCAGTACCGGGCGGCGGAGGCGGCCGTCGCCCAGGCCCAGGCGTATCTGGACGGGCTGGAGGCCGGCGCGACGCCCGAAGAGATCGCCGCGCTGGAGGCGCAGGTCCGCCAGGCTGAGGCCCAACTGGAGAGCGCCCGGACGGTGCTGGCGAAACTGACGCTCACCGCGCCCGTCGGCGGGCAGGTGGTGGAGATTGTTGGCCACGCGGGAGAACTGGCCGCGCCGGGTGCCACCCTCATCACCCTGGCCGACCTGGAGCAGGTCACCCTGACGGTCTACGTCCCGGAAAACCGGCTGGGGCAGGTGCAGGTGGGGCAGTCGGTGGAGGTACGGGTGGACTCCTTCCCCGACCGCGTCTTCATCGGGCGGGTGGCCTCTATCGCCACCGAGGCCGAGTTCACCCCCCGCAACATCCAGACCGCCGACGAGCGGGCCAACATGGTCTTCGCTGTCAAAGTGGTCATCCCCAACCCCGACCGGGCGCTGAAGCCGGGGATGCCCGCGGATGCGGTGCTACGGTAATTGTAGGACAACTGCTCGCAGTTGTCCTACAACGCATCGGAGGGGATTGCTTTGCCCCCTGCGGGGGCTCGCAATGACGTCCTCAGGGAGGCAGCGCTGGCGGTGTTTGTGCACAGTGTCAGCCGGCAAGTTCGGCATCCCGCTCCTCCCGCATCCGGCGGATGTCCTCGGACGAGTCGGGGAGTTGGCCGTATCTGGCCCGCAATTCCTGCTGGAAGGCCCGGAGTCGCTCCACGCTCTCCATCCGCTGGCGGAGCCGGATTTCCCGTTCGGCGGCCTGGGCGATGACGCGGGACCGTTCCCCCGGAGGGATGAGTCGCCGGATTTCTTCCCACAGGGTGCGAGGGAAGACGAGGGTGACCCGGACGGTATCGTTCATACATACCTCTGATGCATAAAAATTTTCTGTACAGACTGTACACCATACAGGAGCGCCTGTCAAGGCCTTCCATTCCTGGTATGATGAAGGGGACAAACCGATGAGAAAGCGCCGCTCCCTTATATCTCTTGTATCCTTGTATCCCTGTCTACTCCTTCTTCTCCTGACTTCCTGCACCCAGAACGGGGAGAACGGGCCGCTGACCGCCACGGGCTTCATTGAAGGGACCCAGGTCCGCATCGCGCCGGAGGTCGGCGGGCGGATTGCGGAGATTCGGGTGGACGAAGGGGACGAGGTGGTGGCGGGGCAGGTGCTGGTGCGGCTGGACGATGCCCTCTGGCAGAGCAAACGGCGGGAGGCGCAGGCGGCCGTGGCGGCGGCGGAGGCCAACCTGGCCCGCGTGCAGGCCGGGGCGCGGCCAGCGGAGATTGCCGCCGCGAAGGCCGCGCTGGCCCAGGCCCAGGCGGAGCGGGACGGGGCCCAGAAGGCCCTGGAGGACGCCCGCCAGGCCCTCCGGAACCCCCAGGACCTGGACCTGCAGATGGCCCAGGCGCGGACGCAGGTCCGGCTGGCGGAGCAGGAAGTGGAGCAGGCGAAGGCCACCCTGGCCGACACGGAGGGCCGGTACGGCCCCGACGACTTCCGCACCCGCGCGGCGCGGGCGGCGCTGGAGGCCGCGCAGGCCAAACTGGACGGCGCGCGCCGGTATCTGGAGGTCCTCACCGACACCCGGCAGCGGCCCCTGACCCTTCAGGCCCAGGTCCACGCGGCCGAGGCCCGGTTGCGCGCAGCGGAGGCAGCGGTGGAGGCCGCTCAGGCCGAACTGGATAAACTCCAGGCCGGCCCTACCCCCGAAGAGGTCGCGCTGGCCCGGGCGCAACTGGCTCAGGCGCGCGCCGCGCTGGCCCTGGTGGAGGCCCAGGGGAGCCAACTCACTCTTGTCTCCCCCATCACCGGCACCGTCGCCACCCGCAGCGCTCAGGTGGGGGAGACGGCGGCCCCCGGCGTGCCCATCCTCACCCTGGCCAGCCTGGACCCGGTCACCCTGGTCCTCTACATCCCGGAGAACCGCATCGGCGAGGTCCGGGTGGGGCAGACGGTGGAGGTGACGGTGGACTCCTTCCCCGGTCGGGTCTTCACCGGCACCGTGGCGACCATCGGCACGAAGGCCGAATTTACCCCCCGCAACGTCCAGACGCGCGAGGAGCGGGTCAACCTGGTCTTCGCCGTCAAAGTGGTCATTCCCAACCCGGACCGGGCGCTGAAGCCGGGGATGCCCGCGGATGCGGTGCTGCGGTAGTCAAGACCGGTCAGGTTTTGTTCAGCACGGAGGGCAATATGCCCCGCAAAGGTAACTACCTACCAGGGAGCCCCCGGGCAAGCGCTATCAAAGACGCGGCGAAGGCATGCCCCTGTAGCGCAGGCCGCCAGGCCTGTATTCGCAGGCTAAAGCCTACGCTACATTATCTGCAAACGATTCAGGGTAGGTAATTACCCGCAAAGTCCATATGGAGTCTCTGTTGTTCCCCTACGGGTTTGGCCTCTCATACACCCCGTCGCCCATGAGCCAGTGGATCCCACTGCGGATTTGCGGCGGCAGTCACAGACCGCCACCGCAAAACCTGTTCTTTCGGGGTTGGCTACAGCACCATCAACTCTCGCGGAAACGTTGTGAGCGTTTCAGCCCCTTCGGGGGTCACCAGTACATCGTCCTCAATCCGCACGCCCCCCAGGCTGGGCAGGTAGATGCCCGGCTCCACCGTGAAGGTCATCCCGGCCTGCAGGGGACGCCGGTTCCCCTCCACGATGTAGGGCGGCTCGTGGACCTCCAGCCCCAGGCCATGGCCGGTGCGGTGAATGAAGAAGTCCCCGTAGCCGGCCTCCCGGATGACCGTCCGGGCGGCCCGGTCTACATCCTGGGCGGCCCGTCCGGGCCGGATGGAGGCCCGTCCGGCCTCATTGGCCCGGCGCACCACCTCATAGACGCGCAACATCTCCTCCGGTAGCCCTCCCAGGGCGACAGTGCGGGTGATGTCGGAGACATATCCCCCCACCATTGCCCCGCAGTCTATGACGACGGTTTCCCCTCGCCGGATGGGGCGGTCTGTGGGGGTGGCATGGGGCGATGCGGCGTTGGGGCCGGCGACGACGATGGGCTCAAAGGGCATCCCCTCGCTTCCACCGCGCAGGGTTTCCACCATCAGCAGCCCCGCGACCTCCCGTTCGGTCATCCCCGGACGAATCTGGGTGAGGACAGCCCGCAAGGCCGCCTCCACCACAGCCACCGCCCGCCGCATCTGGGCGACCTCACCAGCGTCTTTGGTGACGCGCAACGTCTCCATCACGTCGTCCGCAGGGACCAGTTGGCAATCGGGGGCATACCGCTCCAGCAGGCGGGCCTCCATCACCCGCATGCGCAACTCTTCCACGCCGATGCGCGCCTGGGCCAGTTCCAGCGCCGCGCAGGCCTGCTGAAAAGCCGCCGCCGGGCCCCTTTCGTCGGTATACGGATAGGTCTGGATCGCACCGCTCAGCGAGGCCACTTTGGGCTCCTCCAGCGCGGGGATGATAATGGCCGGGGGGGCATCCACCGGGAAGAGGGCTACGATAGGCCGTTCACTGAGGTGGAAGGAAAGGCCGGTCAGGTAGAACAGGTTGGCCCCCGGCACCAGGGCCAGGCAATCCAGCCCCTTCTGCTCCATTTGCTGTTGCAGGCGGACGATTCGGGAGGACATGGGACCTCACAGAACCTCACACGGAGACACAAAGACACAAAGAGTTTTTCAGTTTTTTCTTTGTGCCTTTGTGTCTTTGTGTGAGATTCACCTCCGGCTACGGGGTGGGCGACGGCTCCGGCGTCGGCGTCTCCGTCGGCGGAGGGGCCGGCGTCGGGGTCTCCGTCGGCGGGAGCGGCGTCGGCGTCTCCGTCGGCGGGACGGGCGTCGGCGTCTCCGTCGGCGGGATGGGCGTCCCGGTCGGGGTCTCGGTGGGCATCGGGGTGAAGGTGGGGGACTCCACCGTCGGGGTGGGGGTCTCCGTGGGCGGCGGCGCCACGACACAGCGGACGCGCGCCTCGTAGGTCCGCCCCAGCCGGTCCCACGCCGTCACCCGCAGGGTGTAGACGCCGGGGGCCAGCAGCGACGTATCCCAGACGGTAATCTGCCCGTCCCGCACCGGCGCCAGGTGCGGCCCGCTCACCCATCCCCAGCCGATGGGGTTCTCCCCCAGGCCGTACTCCACGTTGTAGTGGTCAAAGTTGGGGACGCTCACCGTCCCCATCACCGCCACGACGCCGAAGACGGTGGCGTCCTGGGAGGGGAAGGAGATGTAGACCTCAGGCTGACCCGATTCCGGGAGGCAGGCGCCCAGCGGGGCCAGCGGCAACCCGCCCCAGTCCTGGGTCTGCGCCCACTCCCAGCCCTGGGGGTCGGTGATGACGACCATCACCTGCCCGTTGCACCACTGGTACCAGTCGTGCTCCGGCCCCAGGGGCGGCTGATCGGCGGCGAAGATTTCGGTCCGGCGCCGGGGGCAGTAGGGGCTGGGCTGGGTGCCGGAGTCGGCGCAGATTTCCATCTCCACAATCCCCGGCGGTCGGGTGAAGTCCCGCACCGGTTTGCCATTCAGCGCGGCCTCCATAAAGTCGTGCCAGATGGGGGCCGCGCCCATGGAGCCAGCCACCCGGTCCATCGGGGTAAAGTCGGCATTCCCCACCCAGACACCCACCACCAGGTCGGGGGTGTAGCCCACCGTCCAGGCGTCCCGGTAGTCGTTGGTGGTGCCGGTCTTGGCCGCCGCCGGGCGGGAGAGTTCCAGCCAGTTCGGGCAGCCGAAGGCCGGGCAGCGCGCCTGCCGGTCGGAGAGGATGGACGTGATCAGGTACGCGTGCTCGGGCCGGATGACCTGCTGACCGGCGGGAGGACGACGGTTGTCCAGCAGGATGTTCCCCTGGTTGTCCTCAATGTACAGGATGGGCGTCGGCGGCACCCGCACCCCGCCGTTGGCGAAGACGGCGTAGGCGCCGGTCAGTTCCAGCAGGGGCACCTCACCGCCGCCCAGGGTCAGGCTGAGGCCGTAGTCTTCCCGCGTGAGGGTGGTGATGCCCAGGCGCGCGGCCATCTCCTTGAGGGCCGGGATGCCGATGAACTGGAGGGCCTTGACGGCGGGGATGTTGTAAGAGTTGGCCAGCGCGCTACGGACCAGGACCGGCCCATGGAATCGCCCGTCATAGTTGCGGGGGACGTAGGGCGGGTTGACGCCGTCCGGAAAGGCGGTCTGCAGGTCCCAGATGAGGGTGGCGGGGGTCCAGCCCCGCTCAAAGGCGGCGACGTAGGTGAGGGGTTTGATGGCGGAGCCGGGCTGGCGGGGGGCCACCGCCATGTTCACCTGCCCGTCTATCTCCTCGTTATAGAAGTCGGCGCTGCCGACCATGGCCAGGATGTAGCCGGTGGACGGCTCCAGGGCGACCAGCGCGCCGTTGGATGCCTGGTGGTCAGCGAGAGCGGCAACGTGCTGGGCCACAATTTGTTCTGCCAGGGACTGGAGGCCCGGGTCCAGCGTTGTGTAGATGCGCAGGCCGCTACCCCGGTAGAGGGCCTCGGGCCCCAGCATTTGCTCCAACAGTTGCCGGACGTAGAACACGAAATGGGGGGCCGGGATTCTGTCCTCCGGGACGAGGGGACGGAACTGATAGGCAGCCATCTCGGCGGCGGCCGCGTCGGCCTGGGCCTGGGTGATGTAGCCCTCTTTGACCATCAGGCGGAGGACGTCCTTCTGGCGGGCCAGCGCCCGTTCCCTTCCCCCCGCGAAGACGTCGTAGGCGGCGGGGGATTGGGGGAGGCCGGCCAGGAACGACGCCTGGGCCAGGCTGAGGTCGGCGGCCGTGACGCCGAAGTAGGTCTCGGCGGCGGCCTCTATGCCGTAGGCCAGGTTGCCGTAGTAGATTTCGTTCAGGTAGATTTCCAGGATGGTGTTGCGCGGGTAGCGGCGGCTGATTTCGTAGGCCAGGATGACTTCTTTGATCTTTCGCCAGGCGGTGCGCTGGGTACGCTCCTCGGGGGAGAGGAGCAGGTTGCGGGCCAGTTGCTGGGGGATGGTGGACGCCCCGGAGACGGTCTCCCCGGCCCGCAGGTTGCGGTAGATGGCCTTGAGCATGGCGACAGGGTCAAAGCCGGGGTGGCGGTAGAAGTCGGCGTCCTCGGTGGCAATCGTCGCCTGGATCAGGTACGGGGAGATGCGGTCCAGGGGGACGTAGACCCGCCGCCCGCCCCGGGGGTCCATGACTTCGTAGAGCAGGGAGCCATCGCGCGCGTAGATTTTGGAACTGACGAAGGGGGATTGGCGGGCCAGCAGTTCTTCCGGCGGCGGCAACTGGGCGGCGATGAGCGCGTAGCCGGTGACCATCGCCGCGAAGAGGACGAAGAACAGCAGGAAGACGGCCATGGCGGCGATGAAGAAGGCCCAGGCCAGGCGGTTGCTGCCGGGGCGAGGCGGGGCCGCCGGGTAGGGGCCGGTCGGGTAACCGGGTGGCCAGGGAGGCTGACCGCCAGTGGTGGGTATCCGTCGCGTCGGTTGTGTTTGAAGCGGGCGGGTTTGTCGGTTTCTCTCCATAGTATGTCGGATTATAGCATTGGGAGGGGATGTGTCAAGGAATAGTTATCCCTCCACCCACTCCACTCTTCCTGTCGCTTCGGTCTCGTAGCCGCCCAGGTCGGTCAGCAGAGCGCGGGGTTCTTCGGAGACCAGCCAACTGGCCAGCGCGGCGACGGGCGGGGTCTCCCAGATTTCTGCCGGGATGACCAGGTCGTACCGCTCGCGGGTCAGGGGGACGAAATCCAGCCCCCAGGCGCGGGCGGCGGCCTCAATCCCCAGGCCAGCGTCGGCGCGGCCCTCGGCGATGGCCTGCGCCAGTTCCGAATGGGTAGCGACCTCCGTCCCCGGGCCGCGCGGTCCCACCACCCCCAACCGCCGCATCTGGGCGTCCAGCCAGACCCGGGTACCGGTCCCACGCGGCCGCCCGATGAAGCGCAGGCCCGGGCGAGCCAGGTCAGCCAATCCCTGCAGGCCCAGCGGGTTTCCCGGGGCCACGATCAGCCCCACCCGCCGGTAGGCCAGCGTCACCAGGGCCACCCGGCGACCGGGCAGCAGCCGCCGGACAAAGGGAACATTGTAGGTATCGCTCTCGGCGTCCCAGAGGTGGCAGCCTGCCAGGTCTGCTATCCCCTGAGCCAGTGCCATCAGCCCGCCCAGGCTGCCGGTAAAGGTCAGGCGCAGCGTATAGCCAGGGGCGATGGAGGAGAACCGGGCCGCGACGCGGGCCAGCAAAAGGTCGTGGCTGCCGGAAAAGCGGAGAACGCCCGCCTCTGGCACCAGCGGTTCCCGCGCCAGCGCCCGCCAGCGGTCCAGCGCCAGCCGCACGGCCTGTTCCACCTCCGCCGGGTCGTACCCCTCCGCCACGGCGCGAAGCAGGAATGCCTCCGCCTGATGCACCAGTGCGGCGCGGCGGAGAGGGGCCGGGACCGTCGGTTCGCCCGCGACGCGCGTCCCCTGCCCCCGCCGCCCGACCACCAACCCCTGGCGGGCCAGTTCCCGGTAGGCGCGCTGGACGGTGCCGACGGTGCAGCGCCAGCGGCGGGCCATCTCCCGCACTGGGGGCAGGCGGTCGCCAGGGCGCAGATGCCCGCTCAGAATCTCCCGTCGGAGCGACTCGGCAACCTGCTGATAGAGGGGTGCCTCTTCCATACGTAGAACAAGGCCGCGCTTTCGGTTGTACCACAGACTTCCCGAAAGGGCAAGCGCTATCAAAGACGCGGCGAAGGCATGCCCCTGTAGCGCAGGCCGCCAGGCCTGTATTCGCAGGCTAAAGCCTACGCTACATTATATGAGTCCACTGCAAAAACTCATCGCAGAGAACGCGGAGAGCGCAGAGATTTTCTTTAATAATGCTCTGCGTACTCTGCGGTCTCTGCGATAAAGAACCCTTTTTGCAGTGAAGTCATTATCTGCAAACGATTCAGGGTAGGTAATTACAACGCTTTGCTCTCTACCCCACATCTCCAACCTGGGGTATAATCAGAGATGTCCGATTCTGATTTTGAGCGCAGACGGTTATGCCTTACATCATCGGCCTGACCGGCAATATCGCGACGGGCAAATCCACTGTGGCCCGTATGCTGAGGGACCTGGGGGCGACGGTCATTGACGCCGACCGGGTGGCCCACGAGGTGATGCGGGCCGGGACCCCGGTCCATCGGGCAGTGGTGGAGACCTTTGGCCCTCAGGTTCTCCGCCCCGATGGGGAAATTGACCGCGCCCGTCTGGGCGCGGTCGTCTTCTCCGACCCCCAGGCGCTGGCCCGACTGGAGGCCATCGTCCACCCGGCTGTTCTGGAGGAAGTGGCCCACCGCATCGCCGCCGCGCCGACCCCAGTCGTCGTGGTGGAAGCCATCAAACTGATAGAGTCGGGGATGGCCGAAGCCTTTGACGCTCTCTGGGTCACCACCTGTCCGGTTGAGGAGCAGGTCCGGCGGCTGATGGCCGACCGGGGCCTCTCCCGCCCGGACGCGGAGCAGCGGGTCAATGCGCAACCGCCTCAGGAAGCCAAAATCGCCCGAGCCGACGTCGTCATCTCCACCGACGGGTCGCTGGAGGAGACCCGCGCTCAGGTAGAGGCGGCCTGGCGGGCCCTGCTGGAGCACGCAGAGCATGGCAAACGGTGAACGCCTCTACACCACCGAAGCCATCATCGTCCGGCGACGGGACCAGGGGGAAGCAGACCGGGTCCTGACCCTCTGCACGCCCCAGGGGAAGCGGGTCGTCATTGCGAAAGGGGCCCGGAAACCCAGCAGTCGGAAAGCCGGACACCTGGAACTCTTCGCCCGGGTCCGAATGGTCGTGGCCCGCAGTCCCTCCTCATGGGATGTGGTGAGCCAGGCGGAGGCCCTGGAGCCGCACGCCGCGCTGCGGGGAGACCTGGTCCGGGGCACCTACGCCCGCTACGTGACCGAACTCTACGACCGCTTTGTCGCCGAGGACGAGGGCGGACCGGCCCTCTTTGACCTGCTGAGCCGCACGCTGGATTACCTGAGCCAGGTAGAGGTCGGGGAATCCGTCCCTCCGGCGCTGGACCTGCTGGTCCGGGCCTACGAGCAGCGGTTGCTGAGCCTGGTGGGTTTCCGTCCCGAATGGGGGCGGTGTATGGGGGAGCGGGAAGGCCGCCTCTGCGGGCGACCGTTGCCGGTGCGGGGGAAAACCCCGCTGGGTCTGGACCCGGAGCGGGGCGGGGCACTCTGCGCGGAGTGCTTCCAGGCCTCGGCGGCCCAGTGGGTCATGCCCCTCTCCCCGGCCGCGCTGGGCCTGCTGCGGGCCTGCCAGCGGTTGCCCTTCGCCCGCCTGCGGGAACTGCGCGTCTCGCCGGCCCTTCTGGCAGAGGTGGAGCGAGCCATGCACCACTACCTCACCTATCACCTGGAGCAGGACATTCGCACCGGCACCTTCCTGCGCCGGCTCCGAGGCGCGCGCGGGTCCCAAAAAGCGGAATGGTAACTCACAGCAGGTCCACCGGGTCCACATCCACCAGCCAGCCCCGGGGGATGGGGACCGCCCGCAGGAAGGACGGGGGATCGGGGTGGCGAAGGATGATCTGCCACCGGTAGTATCCCCGCAGCCGGGCGAAGAAGCAGGGGACGGGACCGATGAGGTCGGTGGGGGGAAGGCCAGACCGGCGGAGCGCATCCCGCAGTCGGTCCCCCATATCCCGCGCCGCCACCTCCGCCCGACGGGGGTCGGTGTGCCGGTACACCAGGCGGGCCAGCCGGACGTACGGAGGGTACCCCGCCTCCCGCCGGAAGGCCAGTTCCCTCTGCACAAACCCCAGATAGTCGTGGTGCTCCACAGCGGTGATGGCGTAGTGGTCGGGGTGGTAGGTCTGGAGGACGACCCGACCCCCCATAAGCCCCCGTCCGGCCCGCCCGGCCACCTGCTCCAGCAACTGGAAAGTCCGCTCGGCCGCCCGAAAATCGGGCAGGTTCAGCGCCGTATCCGCCGAAATCACCCCCACCACCGTCACCAGCGGCAGGTCCAGCCCCTTGGCAATCATCTGCGTCCCTACCAGCACGTCCGCCCCGCCGTCGGAGAAGACCTGGAGGATGTTCCAGTGCGCCTGCGCGGTGCGGGCCGTATCCCGGTCCCAGCGCAGGACGCGCGCGCCGGGCCAGCGTTCCCGCACGGCCTCCTCCAGCCCCGCCGTCCCCAGGCCGAAAGGGCGGAAGGCCGGGGAATCGCATCGGGGACAGCGCTCCAGCAGGGGTTCCCGATGGCCGCAGTGGTGGCAAAGGAGGGGCGAAGCACTCTGTGCCCCCCCAGCGTGAAAGGTGAGGGGGACGTCGCAGCGGGGGCAGCGGGCCACGTAGCCACAGGCGCGGCAGAAGACGTGGGTCGCCGTCCCGCGCCGGTTCAGGAAGAGAATGACCTGCTCCCCGCGCGCCAGCGCCTCGTCCACGCTCCGCTGGAGGGCCCGGCTGAAGATGGACCGGTTCCCCGCCCGCAGTTCGGCCCGCATGTCCACCACCTGGACAGGGGGCAGGTCCAGGTAGCGGGCCCCGGAGGGGCCGTCGGTCAGGGGCTGGTAGCGGGTCCGGGGGACGCCGTAAACGGCCTGGAGGTCAGAGATGCGCTGGTGGTGGCCCAGGATGCGGCGTCCCAGGACCAGCAGGCGGAACTCCCCCCGCTGGGCCCGCAGGTACGATTCCAGACTGGGCGTCGCCGAGCCCAGGATGACCGTCGCGCCGGCCCGGCGGGCCAGTTCCAGCGCCGCCTCGCGCGCGTGGAAGGCGGGGCGGGAGGCCTGCTTGTACGAGGGGTCGTGCTCCTCGTCCACGATGATGAGGCCCAGCGGGTCCAGCGGGACGAAGAGGGCGGAGCGGGGGCCGATGACGACGTCCACCAGCCCGGCCCGGGCCCGCCGCCAGACGTCGTACCGCTCCCCTTCCCGCATCTGGCTGTGGAGGACGGTCACCCGTCCGGGGAAGCGGGCGGCGAAACGGGCCACCGTCTGGGGGGTGAGGCTGATCTCGGGCACCAGGACAATCGCTTTGCGGCCCCGCGCCAGGACTTCCCCCACCGCGCGCAGGTAAAGTTCCGTCTTGCCGGAGCCGGTGACGCCGTGCAAAAGGTAGCACAGGCTTAAGCCTGTGCGGATTTCGTCCCACGCGGCCTGCTGGTCGGGGGTGAGGGGGAGCGGTTCGGTGGGGAGGAAGACGCGGCCCTCCAGCGGGTCCCGCCAGCGCTCCTCCAGGTCAAAGGTCACCAGCCCGCGCCGGTACAACTGGTTCAGGTGCTGACGGGTGCATCCGGTCTGGGCGTAGACCCAACTGACGTCCACCGGCCCCCCCTCGGCGCGCAGGAAGTCCAGGACGGCGCGGTAGACGGGGGCGCGCAGTCCCTTCAGGGCGTCCTCCTCGGGCACGTCGGGGAGGAGGCGGACGGTGGTGACCTGCAGGGGACGGGCGCGAGGCGGGGCCAGGACGGGGGTGCGGACGAGGGTTTTGCGGCGGACCAGGCGGTCGGCGGCGGCGCGCCAGTCGGAGCGGGGGAAGGCGCGGTCTATCTGGGCGCCCGTCAGCGGCCCCCGACGGCGCAGGAGGTCCACCAGGTGCCGTTCCAGCGGGCTCAGGCGGAGGTCGGGCGGGAGGTCACCCGCCAGTTCCAGCCGCGTGTCGGTCAGGCCGACGACGCCCGGCGGGAGCATCATCAGCAGGCACTCGTGGAGGGGGGAGAGGGTCTGGCTGGCGATCCAGCGGGCCAGTTCTATCTGGACCGGGAGGAGGACGGGCCGGGGGTCCACCAGTGCGGTCACCGGACGGGTCTCCGCCACCGCCGGGGCCGGGGGCCGGTCCACGACGATACCATAGAGGGCGCGGGGGCCGAAGGGGACCTGCACCAGCGAGCCGACCTCCACCCGGCCCTCCAGTGGTTCGGGGAGGTGGTAGTCAAAGGCCGGGGTCGGGCCCGGCTCCAGTGGGGTCAGGACGACAACGCGGACGAATTCCATGGGCGCTGATCACGTATCGCGTATCGCGAATCGCATATCGCGTATCGCGTATCGCGAATCGCTATCGCGGATTGCCGGGGGTCATTCTTCTCCCACAATGTGCCCGTCCAGCATGCGGATGTGCCGCCGGGTGTGGGCAATCATCGCGGGGTCGTGGGAGACCAGGATGATGGTGCGGCCCTCGGCGTTGAGTTCGCCGAGCAGGCGGAGGACCTCCGCGCCGGTGCGGCTATCCAGGTTGCCGGTGGGTTCGTCGGCCAGGATCAGGACCGGGTCGTTGGCCAGCGCGCGGGCGATGGCCACCCGTTGCTGCTCGCCGCCGGAGAGTTCGGTGGGGCGGTGGTTCCGCCGGTCCGCCAGCCCGACCCGTTCCAGCAGGTAGAGCGCCCGCTCCCGTCGTTGGGCGGGGGGAACACGGGCAAAGTACATAGGGAACTCCACGTTCTGCAGCGCGGTCATCGTCGGGACCAGGTAGAAGGACTGAAAGACAAAACCGACTTCCTGGCGACGGTAGGCCGCCAGTTCGTTCTCGTCCAGCGCGGTCAGGTCCCGGCCCCGCACCCAGATATGCCCTTCGGTGGGCCGGTCCAGGCCGCCCAGCAGGTAGAGCAGGGTGGATTTCCCCGAGCCCGAGGGGCCGGTGACGCCCAGAAACTCCCCCTCCACCACCGTCAGGTCCACGCCGTCCAGCGCGTGGACGGTCTCCCCGCCCATCGGGAAATCCCGGCGCAGGCCCTCAACCCGGATCAGTGGCGCTTTACCGTCCATTGAAAAACCGGATAGAGGAACGCGGGTTTATCTGCGAGAACCCGTTTTATCTGCTTTCGCTCTCGTTCTGACCATTTTCTTCCGGTCATTGGTGAAAATCCTGCGCACAATGTCCGGTTTGATGCCGAAGTTGAGCACCAGGCCAACTTCTATCTCGGTCGCCCTGAGATAATTGAGCAGTTGCGCTTCATACTCCGGGCGCAGGCCATCGGTCGCTTTCAGTTCCACGATCACCTTACCGTCTACCACAAGGTCAGCAAAATACTCACCCATCATCAGACCGTCGTAGTATACCTGGATGGGCATCTGCTGCTGGACAGTGAAGCCTCTTTTGCGCAGTTCATGCGCCATAGCGTTTTCGTATACCTTCTCCATGAAACCGTATCCCAGAGCGTTATACACGGTATAAAGTAATTACCTACCACAAAGGACACAAAGTACTCACAAAGGACACAAAGGGATAAAATATCGTCCTTTGTGCCCTTTGTGCGGCCTTCGTGTCCTTCGTGGTTTTTATGAAACGGTTCTTGGGTAGGTAGTTACGGTATAAAACGCTTCTATGATGGCTTTTGTAGTCTCCTCGTGCAACATGTTGGTTCCTCCATAGGACACAGATAGAGATGGTACGGGTTGTCACGGTTGAATGGGACACGGATGATACGGGTTTTCACGGAATCCGTGTCCATCCGTTAAACCCGTGTTCATCCGTGTGCCCTTTTGAACCGGACACGGATAGACACGGATGATACGGGTTTTCACGGAATCCGTGTCCATCCGTTAAACCCGTGTTCATCCGTGTGCCCTTTTGAACCGGACACGGATAGACACGGATGATACGGGTTTTCACGGAATCCGTGTCCATCCGTTAAACCCGTGTTCATCCGTGTGCCCTTTTGAACCGGACACGGATAGACACGGATGATACGGGTTTTCACGGAATCCGTGTCCATCCGTTAAACCCGTGTTCATCCGTGTGCCATCACTGAAACGAGCGGCCAAGTACCAGACCACTGATGAGCGTTGGGATCAGGCCCATCAGGGTGAGCAGAAGCCAGATGCTCAGGACCAGCGCGGTCGCTTTGCGCGCGGAGAGGCGGGTGACGACCATCGTCCCCACCACCAGCAGGGCCAGGTTCCAGAACAGGAACAGGTCTATGCGGGCCAGGAAAGCCGAAGCGACCATCTGGCCCGCCGTGGGGGGCGCGGTCAGCACCTTCTCCACCGTCTGCTCGCCCGCCACCAGCCCCGAGAGGCCGGGGTGGGCAATCAACTGACCGGTGAGGAGAATGTAGAGCGCCTGCAGGAAGCCCCGCAGGGCGTACGGAATCCAGGTCCAGACCACCATCCGGAACAGGGCGCCGAAGGACGCGTGTCCCCCAGCGACCATCCCCACCAGGTAGAGGGCCCCCGCCCAGACCAGCCACCCCACCACCAGCCCCAGGACGCCCTTGACAGAGGGGAAAACGGTGATGACGAGTGGCGAGGCCGCGATCCGCTGGGCCTGTTCCATTTGCTGCTGCTGTTCTGGCGACAGGGTCTCCCCCATCTGGGTCTGGACGGATGCCACCGCCTCGCGCGCCTTCTGAGCGCTGAGAGGACTGCCCACCAGAATGGGCAGAATCACCGCGATGACGGCCAGCAAGGCGGGCAGCCACCAGGCCCGGCGCCCGTTCTCGTTCAGACGCTGGAAAGTCGCCCGGGGCCGGGCCACAATCCCCCACAGCAGACGGATGTTCCCCATATGTCCTCCTCGCAGGCTATCGGGTAGTTTCCTCCACCGGGACAACGCGGACCCGGATGCCCTCCACCGCCACCACCCGGACGGGTGTCCCGGCGGGGATTGGAGCATCGGCGACCGCCGTCCAGAGTTCACTCCGCACCTGGACGGTCCCGGTGGGGTCAATCGGGGTGGTGGCGACGCCCTCCGCACCCACCAGGGTCTGGGTGCCGGTCCGGACCGCCAGGCGCTGGGCCCGCACGGCCATGCGGAAGGCCCAGCCGAAGAGGCCGGCGGAGATGACCGTCGCGCCGCCGATGACCCAGGGGGAGAGGGCAACGCCCTCACCGGGCCGGAAGAGCAACACCGACCCGATCACCAGTCCGATCACCGCGGCCAGCGTCAGCCCGCCGCTCTGCACCTTCAGGTCCACCAGAAAGAGGACCAGGGCCGCCAGCAGGATGCCCAGGCCGATGTAGTTGACCGGCAACCGGGCCAGGCCCATGGTGGCCAGGAGCAGGCAGATGACCGCTGCCGCCTCCGGAAAACCGGTGCCCGGAATCGTCCACGCCGCCGCCAGGGCCCACAGTCCCAGGAGCAGGAAAATGTAGGCCACGTTCGGGTTGGTCAGGAATTCCTGCAGGGTAACCAGCCACTCTCCGCCCATAAGCCCTCCTTAACAGGTCGCAGGTCACACGGAGCAGGTCGCACGGAACGGGACAACGGCAAGCAGTTGTCCTACTTCAGAATATCCGGGTAATCCACTCCGCCGGCGGCCAGGTACTGCTCTATCAACCCGGGCAACTGTTCGGGGATGTCCCGCGAGCCGACCAGCACCTTGTCGCCGATGAAGAGCATCGGAACGCCGCGCCAGTCGTTGGGCACTTTGTAGGCATCCATCGCCTTCACCCAGAGTTGACGGTTGTTCTCGTCGGAGACCTCCAGCATGCGAATCTCCAACCGGTCGCCGTACTGTTTCTGGAGTGGCGGCAGGACCTGCTCCATCACGTAGTGGCAGTGGGGGCAGGTGGTGGAGTAGAAGAGGACTGCCCGCACCACGGGCTTTGCGGGGGTGGTCGCTCCTGAGGAGCATCCCATCAGCAAGGTCAGGACCAATGTGACGACCAGGATTCGGGACATTCTTACCTCCAAACGGAATGAGTGATACGTTTCACGTTTCACGTTTCACGTTTTGCGTTTCACGTTTCACGTTTTGCGTATGGTCAAACTACGGCCGCGCACCCATGACGGTGTGCAGGGCGTTGCAGGCCGGACAGACACCGCCCGGACGGATAATGGCAAAGCCGTCCTGGGGGTCGTCAAAGTAGCGCAGAAAGTCCACGTTCCAGATGATGATGCCGCGCACCAGGCCGCTCTCCCGGGCCAGTTGGACTGCCTCCGCCAGCCAGGCCGCCTGCTGGGCATTCGTCGTCTCCCGTGCCCACCAGAGGTGGTCCGGGAAAGGCGCCACCCCCTCCTGGGACGCGTAGCCCAGTTCGGTGTAGAAGAGTTGTTTGGTCCCGCCGAAGATGTTGTAGTAGAGTTGCATCTGGGGCAGGAAGTACCAGGAGTGGTGGTGACGGCCATCGTCGGCCGGGTGACCGCTGACCGCCGAGGGCGGGGTGGCGCCGAAGTTGTAGTGGACGCCCAGGTAGTCCATGCATTCGCCCCCGCCCGCCGCATAGACCCGCTGCAGGAACATGCGGTCGTCGCAGCCGTTGGGGTTGCAGTCATCAAAAGTGCCAGTGGGGGCCGGCGCGGCGGCGATGACCAGAGTATTGGGGTTGGCGGCCTTCACGGCGGTATAGGTGGCGCAGAGGAGGCGGGTGTAGGCCTCCGGGCTGACGTAGCCCGGCTGCCACTCCCGGTCAATGTTCGGCTCGTTCCAGACCTCAATGGCGTCGGCGCCGGCGGCCGCCAGGCGCGCCGCCCAGCGGGCGAAGTTCTCCTCAAATCCCTGCTGGGCCACCATCCCGGCGGGGCCCACCGTGCCGAGGAGAATCTTGAAGCCGCGCCGGTGGGCCGCACCGATGACGGGCGCCGTCTCCTGGGGATAGCGCACCTGGGCCTTGACCCAGGTCATCCCGGCGTAGCGCATCTTATCGGCGTAGGGGATGTCCAGGTTCCAGACGTGCCCGCCGATCTCAAAGGGACCGCCCCGGGCCTGGGCCGTCGTTCCCTGCGATGAGAGCGACGCCAGTTCCCCCGGGAGGGGGCCGAAGACCGCCTCCACTTTCTCCGGCTCGTACACTTCCAGCATGCAGGTCCACCAGTCCATCCCTTCCGTCTTCTGGAGATGCCACCAGTTGATGTCGGGCCAGAAGTAGCGCCAGCGGTAGAGGGCCGGGGCCCGCTCCCAGCCGTAGTCGGCGGCCAGCGCGGTGAGGTCCACGTAGTACCCGGGGGGGACTTTGTCCATCGGACGGCCGCCCTGGGCGGCGGCGCGCGCGTCCTCGTCCCGGGCCTTCAGGTCCCAGGGGGGCACCCGCAGCGGCTCCCCCATGCTGCCGTCCTGCCGGGCCGCCCGCAGGTAGACCCGCCAGTAGGTCTCGTTCCCGACGTCCTCCCGGACCAGCAGGATGCGCGGCGGCGTCTCGTCGTACGGGCTCTGGTCCAGGTCCACCGCCCGTCCGCAGAGATGCCAGTTGTCCCGCTGTTCGGAGTGCTCCATCGGCTGCCAGGCCAGGGCAATGGTGGAGAGGTAGTCCCAGCCCGCCTCTTCCGCGACGCGCCGCCGCAGGGCCTGGAAACTGTCGTCTACCCGGTCGTTCAACCGCAGCCACTCGTACCGTTCCTCGCCCACGTAGACCAGAGAATGGAGCGTATCGGTGGGGGAGGAGGACTGGACGAATTCGGTGTAGAGGGACGGTTCGCTGGCGGGTTCTGCGGCGCGGGCCCGGGCAATGGCGCGGGTGGAGAGGGGGACCGTCCCCCAGACCGGACGGGAGATGAGGCCGGGGTCGCTGTAGATTTCCTGGGAGAGGCCCCAACCGTAGAGGCTGGAGGCGATCAGGTAGGACCGACCGGCGCGCCGGTAGACGGTGAGCAGACTCTGGCCGTCGGGGGCCCAGGTGGGGGTGGAGCCGGAGCCGAAGAGGTCGGTGGAGGAGAGACGGAGCATCGGCTGGGCCTGGGGGCCGCCGCGCGCGCTCCACTCCAGTGTGCTGACCTGGACGGTGGCGTATCCAGCGCGGGAAATGGTGTAGGCCAGCCGCTTCCCGTCGGGCGACCAGGCCGGGTCGGACTCGTTGACGTCCGGGCTGTTGGTCACGTTGATCTCGGTCCCGGCCATGTCCCCTTGCAGGAGGTACAGGAAAATGTCCTGGTTCCCGTTGCGGTAGGAGACGAAGGCAATGGCCGAGCCGTCGGGGGACCAGGCCGGGCTGTAGTCGGGGGCGGGGTCGGTGGTCAGCCGCCGGACGTTGTTCCCGTCGGCGTCCATGACGTAGATGTCCAGGTTGTCCTCGCGGTAGGACTCAAAGGCGATGCGTTTGCCGTCGGGCGACCAGGTGGGGCCGCCGTCAAAGCCTGGGTGACGGGTGAGCCGGATCAGCGCGCCGCCTTCCAGGTCCAGCAGGTAGACATCCCAGTTGTGGCCCCGGTTGGAGGCGAAGGCCAGGAGGGAGCCGTCGGGGGACCAGGCCGGGTCCCGGTCCTCCGCCGGGTCGCTCGTCAGGCGGACGATTTCGCGCGTGGCCGGCTGAATGGCGTAGACGTCGGAGTTCCCGTTGCGGCGGAGGGTGAAGGCGACGGCGCCGCCGCTCCCAAAGGGGGTCGGGGTCGGGCCGGCGGTGGGGTTGGGCGGGGGCGTTGCGGTGACGACGACGGTGACCAACGGCGGACGGGCCATCAGGGCGGTACCCGCGCGGTAGAGGGAGACAGCCAGCGCGGCCAGGACCAGGCCGTTGGCCAGGACCAGCAGGGCCAGCAGGCGCAGGGCGCGCGGGGAGAGGACGACGGGGGCGGGTCGGCGCTCCGCCGTGTGGTTGGGCTGGGGGCGGGGGGCGCGGCGCAACCGCCTCCCCATCGCGGCCCAGACCCGCTTCGGTACAGACCAGACTCCCGACAGGCGGTTCATACAATCCTCACACAAAGACACAAAGGCACAAAGAAAAAATTTTTAATATCTTCGTGTCTTTGTGTCTTCGTGGTTTCTTCCTACAAAAACTCCTCCAGCAGCCGTTGGACTTGCTCCGGGCGGAGTTTTTCCACGGGGCGGGGAGCCAGGGGCCCCGCCTTCAGCGTCGGGACCTGCTCCTCGTAGGCGGGCCGGTCCTCCACCTGGTAGAAAACGCCAATGGGAATCCGGTCGCCCCATTCCAGCGCCCGCGCGAAGGCCGCCATCCGGTCGGTGACGTCGTAGTCCGGGTCGTCCTGCAGGTTGTAGACCCGCGGCCGGTAGAAGTCATAGGAGTTCTGCCGGTTGAAGGTGACGCAGGGCTGGAAGACGTCTATCAGCGCGTAGCCCCGGTGGCCCAGCGCGCGGACAATGGTCGCCGTCAGGTGGTTCAGGTCGCCGGACCAGGAGCGGGCGACGAAGGTGGCGCCCGCCGCCAGCGCCAGCGCGATGGGGTTGACCGGGAGTTCAAAAGCGCCCCAGGGGGAGGTCTTGCTTACCCGTCCCCGGTCGCTGGTGGGGGAGTACTGCCCTTTGGTCAGGCCGTAGATGCGGTTGTCCTGGATGATGTCCACCAGGCCGATGTTGCGGCGGGCGGCGTGGAGCATGTGGCCCAGCCCCTCGGCGTAGGCGTCCCCGTCGCCGTGGGTGCAGAGGACCCGCAGGCCGTGGTTGGCCAGCCGGACCCCGGTGGCCACGGGGACCGTCCGGCCGTGGAGGGTCATGTAGCCGTTGGCGCGAGTGTAGTCGGGGAGTTTACTCCCGCAGCCGATGCCGCTCACCAGCATGACCTGATGCGGCGCCAGGCCCACCTGGGCCAGCGCCCGTTTCACCGCGTTCCAGATCGCGAAGTTCCCGCACCCGGTACACCAGGTGGGGCGAACCGGACTGGCGAAGTCGTCTATGGTGACCATGGTGCCTCCTTCACGTTTCACGTTTCACGTTTCACGTTTCACGTTTCACGCCTCACGTGAAACGTGAAACGTGATGCGTGATGTACTCCGGCGACAGGGGCCGGCCGTCCCATTTCAGGATGCGGCGGGAGACAGTATGGCCCGTCGCCATGCGGAGCAGGTCAGCGAACTGGCCCGAGTAGTTGTTCTCCACCGCCACCGTCTCGCCCGCCAGCAGGGCCTCCACACCCTGGGGGACCGGCCAGATGTCGGTGAAGTGGAGCATCCGGGCCCGAACCCCCTGGCCGTTCAGCCGGTCCACCGCCTCCCGCAGCGGCCCGTAGGTGGACCCCCAGGCGATGAAGGTCAGGTCGGGGTCGGCGGCGCCGTAGGCGGTGGGGGGCCGCATCTCGGAGCGGGCCGTCTCCAACTTCCGCATCCGCTTCTCCTGCATCCGACGGCGGTTCTCCGCGTCCTCGTAGATGTGGCCGTATTCGTCGTGCTCGTCGCTGGAGGAGGCGTAGACGGCCTTCGGGTGGCCCGGAATCGCCCGCGGGGAAATCCCGCTCTCGGTGAACGCGTGCCGCCTGTACTCGCCCTCCAGGCGGTCCAGGTCCGCCTCCGTCAGCAACTCGCCCCGGTCTATGACCACCGCGTCAAAATTCAGGTCTTCGGGGACCACGTCCCGGACGGAGGTGGCCAGGTAGTGGTCGGAGAGGACGATGACGGGAGTCTGGTACCGTTCGGCGAAGTTGAAGGCCCGCCAGCCCGCCTCAAAGGCCTGCTCCACCGTCCCCGGGGCCAGGATGATGCGCGGGAACTCGCCCTGGGAGGCGTGGAGGACGAAGAGGAGGTCGCCCTGCTCCGTGCGGGTTGCCAGGCCGGTGGAGGGGCCGGGCCGCTGGGCCTCGTAGACAACGACGGGGACCTCCGTCATCCCGGCCAGGCCCAGGGCTTCCACCATCAGGGAGAAGCCGCCACCGGAGGTGGGGGCCATCGCCCGCACCCCGGCGTACCCGGCGCCAATGGCCATGCAGAGCGCGGCGATTTCGTCCTCCACCTGCAGGGTGACAACGCCGTACTCGGCCGCGTGGGCGGCCATCCACTCCAGGACGGGGCTCCCCGGCGTCATCGGATAGCCGGAGACGAAGCGACAGCCCCCCGCCAGCGCGCCCATCGCGAAGGCCTGGTTGCCGTTCAGCAGCAGCCGACGGGGCGCGTCCGGGACCGCTTCCATCCGGAAGGGGAAGCCAGCCTGGAAGGGACGGGAGGCCTCCACGCCCGCCTGGATGACCCGCAGGTTGGCGTCCACCACCGCCGGCCCCTTGCGGGCGAAGTTATCCCGGGCCACGCTCTCAATGTACGTCGGGTCAAACCCGATCAGCCCGGCGGCCACGGCGAAGACCAGCGTGTTGCGCATAATTGCGCTCCCGCCGGCCTCCTCCGCCAGTTTCGCCAGAGGAATGGAGAAGTATCCGACGTCCGTTCGGCGGGGGATGTCGGGAAGGCCGTCCTTCTCGTCGTAGACGACGGCGCCGCCGGGCACCACCGCGCCGATGTGCCGTCGCACCGTTTCCTGATCCAGCGCCAGGAGCAGGTGGACCGGTTCGGTGTGGCTGTAGAGGGGGCGGCGGGCGATGCGGACGGAGAAGAAGTTGTGGCCGCCCCGGATGCGGGAATGGTAGTCGGGGAGGCCGAAGACGTGGAGGCCACCGCGCACCAGCGCCTGGGAGAACCCGACGCCGCTGGACTCCAGCCCCATCCCGGCCTCGCCACCGATGCGAATGATCAGGTCATCTACGGTCTGCATAGAACACCTCCGGTTAACAAAATCACACAAAGGCACAAAGGCACAAAGACACGAAAGCACGGATTGTTTCTTTTTCTGAAAAACCGGGACTTTGCGTCTTCCTTTGTGTCTTCGTGTCTTTGTGTGAGGGAAAAAGAATCCCTCTATTGGATGCGCACGATCACCCGGCCGCGCCGCCAGAGGCCTTCCAGGTTGTAGTAGGCCCGGACCTCCGGAGCGAAGATGTGCACCACCACGGGCCCATAGTCCATCAGAATCCAGCCGGATGACGGCTCCCCTTCCACGTGGAGAGGAGAAACATCCAGTTGCTTTTCAATCTCCTCCCGGATACCGCTTTCCAGCGCCTGCAGTTGCCGGTCGCTGGTACCGCTGCAGAGGACGAAGTAGTCGGTGAGCATGGTCAGTTCGTGGATGTCCAGGAGCAGGATGTCCTCTCCTTTCTTCTCTACAATCACGTCCACAATCTGTCGGGCCAGGTCTATGGGTTCCAGATTCCACCTCCTTACAGGTCGCAGGTCGCACGTCGCAGGTCGCAGGGGCGCAGGGTCGCAGGTCGCACGTCGCAGGGGCGCCGGCGCAGGGTCAGCCCGCAGGAGGACAGTCCCACATCCGGGCCACTTCGCGGGGGTCCTGCGCCGCGCCCAGGACAACCATCAGCCGGATGCGGGCTTTGGGGCCGTTCAGTCCGGGGGAGAAGAGGCAACCCATCTCCCGCAGCGTCCGGTATCCGCCCACGTAGCCGTAGGCATCCCATACCCGCCCGGAGGGGCATCGGCTGGCGATGACGACGGTCACCCCCTCCGCCAGCGCCCGCTCTATGACGGGGAGCCACCAGGGGGGAATCCGGCCCGCTCCCAGCCCCTCCAGCACCACGCCCCGCGCGCCTCTCTCCAGCGCGGCCTCCAACAACTCCGGCCCCATCCCCACGGCCAGTTTGATGAGCACCACCCGCTCCTCCAGGCGCGGGCAGGGGATGACCTCCCGCGGGATTCGCCAGGGGATGTGCACCCGGTCGCCCTCCACCCGGCCCAGCGGCCCCCAGCCGGGAGACCGGAAGGTGGCGGGGGAGAGGGTATCGGTTTTGGTGACAAAGCGCGCAGCGTGAATTTCGTCGTTCAGGACGACCAGCGCGCCCAGCCCGCGCGCGGCCGGGGACGTGGCCACCCGCACCGCCGCCCAGAGGTTGGCCGGGCCGTCCGCGCCGACCTCCGACGCCGTCCGCATCGCACCGGTCAGCACCAGCGGCGTCTCGCCGGGGACGGTCAGGTCCAGCAGATACGCCGTCTCCTCCAGCGTGTCCGTCCCGTGGGTGATGACCACGCCCGAAACCTCCGGGTTCGCCACCCACGCGGCGGCCCGCTCCCGGATGCGCCAGAGGTGGTCCAGGGTGAAGTGGGAACTGGGCAGGTTGCAGACCTCCTCCACCGCCAGTTCCGGCGCGCCGGACGGAAGGACGGCGGTCAGGTCGGCGGCCGTCAGGGCCGGGACCGCGCCGCCCCGCTCCGGGTCGTGGCGCATCGCCACCGTCCCGCCGGTGGTGAGAACCGCAACTATGGCCATTTGCCTCCTTAACAGAAAACCACCAAGACACGAAGACACGAAGGTTTGTTGTTTTTTATAAAACCACCAAGACACGAAGACACGAAGGTTTGTTGTTTTGTAACTACCTACCCATTTGCAGGAATTGTGCTAAACTACAGCCGTGGTCAAGCTACGGCTGGGAACCGATTTGCTGTTGAAGCGAATGGCTTATCTGGAAGCTCGGGTGGCCTGCCTCCAGGCAGAG